>SMTZ1_10010363_pt1 | contig 18115 bp, 19 predicted proteins | sample DeeMarSWOR136_30_FD_25667 | JGI IMG/M metagenome (IMG submission 25667)
TTATTATAAAAAGTGCCTTTTTCGCTGCTTTTCTTTTTGCATACTTTTTTGATGAGCCTTGAGCTTCCGCGATTTTTTTATCATTAAGATAAACTTCAGCTAGATACATCGGTTTATTGGGAGTTTCCGACATTTTCTTGTAGCTATATCGTGGTAATTTCCCATATCTTCTTTGACTTATTTCTTGTAATGGTGTTATCGGATTTCTGACATCTTCGGTAAGTAAAATCTGTAGTAATTCTTGCAGTATCTTCTTTTCGAGAAATCTCCTCGACTCAGTGAGATCCTCTTTATCAAGATATATCGCGCCTATGATCGCCTCCAAAGCATTAGCCAATAAGGTTTGTTCCCCTTTCCCCGTACAATTTTTTTCTCCTTCACTGAGAAATAGATGTGGTTTTATATCAAGTTCTGTAGCTATAGAAGCAAGGGTTTCATTGTTTTCTATCTCAGTCCTCATTATCGTCATTTTTCCTTCTGGATTTGGTTTACTCTTGTAGAGATTCTCGCTTAGTAAAAATTTTAATACACTATCACCAAGGAACTCCAGTCTTTCGTTATCTTCTTTAATTAAATCTGGATGTTCGTTTCTAGCTGCACGCGTTGATATAGCTATTTTTAATAAGTCATCATTTTCAATAGTAATTCCAAGTTTTATTTTAAGCGCATTCATATTTTCAAGGGAATACGGATTTTTTTCACCTTGAACGGAATCAACCATAACATATAATTTATAATAACATTATTTAATTGATACGGAAGATGCGATTCAAACCAAATTCTCTAGTAACTACACCTAATTGTCAGGCATTAGATCAATAGTAATCGTCTTGAAACTACCTCAGCCTTCTACCGCTCACCCTTCTGAAGATCTTGATCAGGTTCCCGCTCCTAAGCAGCCTGTGGAGGAGTTCTCCCCGCTCCGTCATCGTGTAGAAGTAGTTCCTGCCCTCCCGCCGCTCCCGGAGGACCTTCTCGGGCAGGAGGAAGTCCTCTATCCAGATCTTGAACTGGGCCTCGTTCCCCAGGACCTTGATCAGGTCCCATTTGGTGGCCTCCCCCCTCTCCTCGACGGCGTCCAGCAGCTCCAGCGCTATCGTGTCGGGGGTCCTGCGGGGGGCCACCTTCTCCGCCCCTAGCCTCCCAGCCCCCTCTCCAGCTCGCTGAGCCTAGAGTACTTGAACCTGAGCAGCAAGTACCTGTGGATGTTGTAGAAGCCGACTACTAGGGTTGAGCCCGTCGTCAGGGCCAGGATCGCCCAGAGGAGGGGGTCCTGGATGGTGGCGTACCTCAAGGTGAAGAGGAGCACCATCAGCCCCAGGGCTATCACGACGACGCCGGCTGCGCCGACGTACCTGATGCTCTCCTGGAGGTCCTTGTTGAGCTCCCTCACGTCCACGACGAGCTCCTTCAGTATGCTGTCCCACTTGACGAGTCTCTCGTCGATGTTCGACTCCATCACGATCTCTCATTCAGGAGTGAGACGATGGTAAAAAAATTTATTCTGAAAGTAGAGGCCCCTCTAATTCCAGATCCGGGGGACGGATAGTCTCCTTCGAACCTTGCCCAGTTGAGGGCTCCCACAAATTCCCTCTGATCTTCACCGTTTCTTATATTCATCGTGTGTGGCTTCAATCCCGAGTCAAGATGGCGAGGGTCGAAATCATCATCGAGGTCCCCTCCGTGGAGGAGACAGTCGAATGGTACAAACGGGTGCTCGGATTGAGGGGCAGCTTCGACGTGTTCGACAGTGACAACAACTGCCTCTTCGGAGAGGTCTACACCTTCACGCCCAGCTCAGAGAAGCCCGAGGCCAAGATAGGCTTCGACCTGGCCAGATCAGAGAAGTCAAGCAGGAACAGCCCCAACTGGCAGGCACTGATCTACGTCAACGATGTCGAGCAGGTACTCGGACGCGTCTTGGACAGCGGCTGGCAGGTGGAGACGGGGATAGAGGCCCAGCCCTGGGGCGCAAGGACGTTCAACATGCTCGACCTGAACGGAGTCCGACTCAGATTCGCCCAGATGACCGAGCACCTCAGCATGGAGGAGATTCAGATAAGGATCGACGACTCCCGGTAAACCAACGCCACTCAACGGTTTAGCTATTATCCACCGCCTGAAATAGCCTGGAGTGGGTTTATACTCCCGTGCACTTCGATTAATTCAGTGGGGCATTCTCACTGGTAGAACGTCATGATCGCCCCATGAGATTTAGACTCTTGAGGATCTGCGTTCTCAATCTCTGAGAACACATCGTGATCGCCCAGATGCGAGTAGGACATGTGAAAGTTCACTCGACTGTCGAGGAAGCCTAGCTTCTTCAGGGTCGATGAGTGACGGTGGTTCTTTATCAATTGGCATAGGACAATGTTGACGCCCGCCTCGTCATGCCCGACCAGCGTCTCTGCGACGAGCCTCTCAAGTGCTTTGAGCTTTCCTGGAACTACCTGGAGGTCAACTATGTATCCGATGGGGTAATCCTCCCTGAACGAGTTCACCCGAGATACACAGTACCCCAAAAGCTCTCCAGAATCATCTTCGGCTATCCTAACCGTATAGCCACCGATCCGTGGGTCAGAGTACCGCCAGTTCATGTACTCGCCTGTTCGATCAATGATGAAATCATAGTGGGGAGCCATTTTTTCCCATAGCCTGTCGTAGCGTTCATCGAAACCGTTGATCTCCCTTGTCTCGAAGCTGCCCTGTTCGTCACCATGGATTCTGAGCGCAGAATCTAGCCTGTTGAGAGTCTTGAGCGCCAGGAAGCCTGCCTTCTTCACAGTTCCTTCTCTGACTGGCATCTTCTCAAGGTGAAGGTCGATGTCTTTGATCCTAACCAGGTTGGCGATCCTGAAGGGGAACAGTTTGTTGACCCTGAGATTTCTCCTCAGCAGAATCGGGTTTCCAGTGATGTGGTAGCCCGCTTTCGCGCCGAGGCTCAGAGCCTGGCGGTTCTTGTACTCTCTCAAGCCGACCATGATCCCCCTCTGCCTGTATTCAGGGTGGACTGCGAGGTCGACGTTCGTGAAGCAGAAGTGCACTGATTCACGTATCTTTATGTTCAGAGGAATCACGTGGTAGCAGCCGACTATCCTGTCGTCACACTCCGCCAAAACGTTCAGGTTGTCCCTCCGAGGGTTCCCGAGATATTTCCAGCGCTAATACTCGAGGGGGGAACAGTTAACGTCGATTTGGGGCCATTGACCGAAGACCTCAGTCAATAGTTCAACGATCTCTGACTCGTCACCCTTTTCATAGAGGCGATAGCGAACTTCCTCAGACATCGAATATCCAATAAGAGTACATTTCAAGTACAAAAAACGTTGGCAGCCAAGAGCCATGCGCGCGAGATGTTAGGAAGCTGGTGCGGAGGGCATGATTCAAACCCATTTTATAATCACAGATAGGCCAGTATAGCTCGATTCTCAATCATGCTTGAGTTCGCCGCGATAGGCTGGAGAGACGCTGATCTGGATGGCGTTGCGTCGTTGACCTTCAACGCGTTGCAGGACTCCCCCTTCTTCAGCCCGGAGAGAACCTTGGATGACGTCGAGGGATGGCTGAGCTGGAACCATGAGCGTTTCCCACCCGCCGCGGTGTTTCAGGCGCACATCGGTGGGGAGCTGGTGGGCTGGCTCACGGTCACCGTCGTCGTGAAGCCCGGGACCTCCGAGACGTGGCGCTGGGCGCCGTACGTCTCCCCCGGGGCGAGGGAACTGGAAGACGGGATCGCCACGGGGCTCATCAGGAGGTGCATCGAGTACGTCAGGGAGCGGGGACAGACGCGGCTCGAGGCCTGCTTCGACAGGATCAGCGGAGCGACCATGCCCCACTATGAGAGATGCAGTGCGTGGTTCGAGGCGGAGGGGATGCACGTGGTGGACGACAGCGCCTACATGCGCAGGAGCCTGGACCCCGGAGAGTTCGCTGAGCACGACATCGCCCTGCCACCCGGCTACAGGTACATGCGCCTCGCCGACGCCGACGAAGAGTCGCTCTACGGCTGTTACAGCCGTGCCTACAACGAGAGCGGCGTCCGTTCCTTTCACGACATGACGTATGAGGAGAGGCGCGCCGATTTCGAGCACTACTTCGGAGGCGAGACCAGGGACGACGAGGCCTCGCTGGTCGTTGTTGGGGATGGCGAGATCGTCGGTTTCTCGTTGGTGCACTCCAGGCCGGGGGAGGCTCACCTGGGTGAAGTCGGAATCGTCCCGGCCCACAGGGGGAGGGGCATAGGCAGGAGGATGGTGAGATGCAGCCTGATGAGGGCCGCCCGGGACCACGACACGGTGACACTGGCGGTCGACGTAGACAACACCTCAGCCTACGAGCTGTACTGCGATATGGGGTTCGAAGTCGAATACAGAATCGTCACACACGCCTGGAGAAAAGGGTAGACAGGTGAGGAGGGTGGGATTCGAACCCACGAATTCAAAGAAAACGGGTGCGCGCGCAGCCTACGAGATCATTTCCACTTGGGCGATCCCATCAACCCGGGTAGCCCCTTTACGATTTAAAGGACGAGGGAGCCATCGGAAAGAGATAAAATACGCTCCCTGAATCTCTATTGGAAATGTCACTCGAAAAAATACACCTCGACATACTACAGCTACTGATGGACAACGTAACCGAAGGCCCCTCCGACGCGGGCGACATCTCACGCAAGATACTCTTCAAATCGGTGAACCACAAGCCGAGGCAGATCGAGAAGGCGTGCGACGAACTCGAATCAAGAGGATACGTACAACTTCACGCCGGATTCTTCAACAGAGACTGGTCATCCATCTCCATCACAGACGAGGGAATGGACCTCGTGGAACCAGAGGAAGACTGGGACTGAACCCACCGACCCCCCAGAACAAGCGACCAAGAATAAGGAAACCCATTTAAACGAACCAGTGAAACCATGCAAGCACTATCTCAAAACTTCACACGATGAACACAACACCCCTGAAACCCCACGACAAACCACCGACGCTAAAAACGAACATAACAACCACAGTAATCAGATCACAACTGGTGCGGAGGGTGGGATTCGAACCCACGAACCCCTAAGAGACAAGGACCTCAACCTTGCGCCTTTGACCTAGCTTGGCGACCTCCGCCCAACCACTAAAACCCCGCCACAAGAATAATAAGTTTACCTCAACCCCTCGAACACCCGAGAAACCCCACCAGCTCGCACCTCACTCCAGGATCCCGCCCTTACCAGACGACGAACCCGGATCCACCTCGCCCAGCAGCCCGCTGACGCAGGCGACATACTTCCCCGACTCGGTGATGCCGAAGACGTTCTCCCTCCCCTGCCTCTCCTTCACGATGTAGCCGACCTTCTCCAGCTTCCCCGTGATCCCCTTGTTCAGCCTCATGAGCAGCCCCACCCTCTCCCCCCGGTCCAGCAGCCTGTGGTCCTCCTCGAAGCCCTCCACCCCCCTCTCGTGGAGCACGGTGAGCAGCTCCGAGGTCCTCATCCTCCCCCTCCTGTAGAGCTCCACCAGCACCGTCAGCGCCCTCTCGTGGGGCATGATGATCCTGAAGTTCTCAAGGAAGTGGATCTGGGGCCTCGTCACGATCGCGTTCCCGTGCTCCAACTTCTCCTCAGGCGTCCTGCTGTACCTCTCGCACCTCACGTAGTAGAGCCGGGCGTCCTGCACCATAGCTGCGATCGCCGTCCCTACGGAGACGAAGGGGCCCCCAGCAGACATGTTCACGTAGATCGTGCTCCCCCTCCCCCTCTCCCGCCTCACGATGGAGCTCACCTTCCTGATCACGTCCAGCATGTCGTAGATGCTCATGTAGACGGTGATCGCCTCGATGCCCAGCGCCCCCAGCCTCCTCACCACCTCCCCGTGGCAGAACCTAAGCGCCTCCACGCCCACTCCCCCCGACCCCTCCGCCACAGTGGCCAGGAGGTAGACTCTGTTCGCCCTGAAGCCCCCAGGGACCTCGAAGGCCCTCACCGCCCTGTCGATCTCCTCCTCCAGGGGGATGACGTGGACCGCCTCCACGCCGCCCCCGATGGTAGTGATATCCGGATCCAAAGCAGACATGACAAGGATTTTAGTCCAAATAAGAGTAACCCGCCCGAGCGAGCCGACCAGGAGCAGCAAGATCAGCTCAGAGATGAAGTTGGAGGGCCGCTGGGGGGAATCGAACCCCCGCCAAGGGATCCACAGTCCCGTATGCTACCATTACACCACAGCGGCCACGCCAACAACAAGAACATCCGACGAGTAAAAAGCCTTTCGCGGAGGCCACTCACAACTTGTGACCACATGAGGCGAGTCTCCTTTATATGCCGAGGAGGTGAAAGAACCCCAATTCAAGCGAAAAACTGGTGAGAAGCGCGTGGAGGACATAACAGGAGGATCAGCTTCAAGCCCAGCCAGACCGGGGGGATTCGGGCTCAGGGGCATGAAGGGCTTCACAGCCGTCTGGGCCGGCCAGTTCGTCTCCATACTCGGCACCTCGATGACCAACTTCGCCCTCACCATCTGGGCCTGGGAGAAGACGGGGGAGGCGACCGCCCTCGCCCTCGTAGGCTTCTCATTCGTCGCCCCCTACATACTAATGAGCCCCTTCGCAGGCGCCCTCGTCGATCGCTGGAACAGGAAGCTGGTTATGATGCTCAGCGACCTGGCGGCGGGCGCCTCCACCCTCGCAGTCCTCCTCCTCTTCGCCAGCGGCAGGCTCGAGGTCTGGCACCTCTACGTGACCTCCGCCTTCGCCGGGGCCTTCCAGGCCTTCCAGTTCCCCGCCTTCTCTGCCGCCATCACACTCATGCTCGACAAGGAGCAGTACGCCCGGGCCAACGGCATGATGAGCCTCGCCCACTCAGCCTCCAACATATTCGCCCCCGTCGCCGCCGGGATACTCCTGCCCATTGTGGGCATCGGGGGTATCATGGCCTTCGATGTCGTCAGCTTCCTGGCGGCCGTCGGAGCCCTGGCATTGATCCACGTCCCCCAGCCCCAGGCCCGGGAGAGGGAGAAGCCAAGCCTCCTCCAGGACTCGATGTTCGGCTTCAGGTACATCCTGGGCCGCCCCAGCCTCCTCGGACTCCAGCTCATCTTCCTAGTCTCTAACTTCACGGGGAGCATCGGCTTCAGCCTCCTGGCCCCCATGATCCTCAGCCGCACGGGGAACGACAACCTGATCCTAGGCAGTGTCCAGTCCGCCTTCGGTGTCGGGGGGGTCATCGGCGGCCTCGTGATTAGCGCCTGGGGCGGCCCTAGGAGGAAGGTGAACGGCCTCCTTCTCGGCCTGACATCCAGTTCGCTCCTGGGCATGACGACCATGGGCCTCGGACGGGGCGTCGCCATCTGGGTCGCGGCGGCCTTCGTACTCATGTTCGTCAACCCCATCACCAACGGCTGCAGCCAGGCCATCTGGCAGTCCAAGATACCGCCGGAGCTCCAGGGCAGGGTCTTCTCCACCCGAGCCCTGATAGCCCAGGCATCCCAGCCCCTCGCCATGTTCATCGCGGGGCCCCTGGCCGACAGGCTCGCTGAGCCGGCAATGATGCCCGGGGGAGCACTCGCACTCCCATTGGGATGGCTCGTGGGGACGGGTCCAGGCACGGGCATGGCACTCATATTCGTCGCAGCTGGCATCATCGGTGCCTCCACGAGCCTGGCGGGGTACGTCTTCGACGCCATTAGGAATGTCGAGGAGATCATCCCTGACCACGATGTAACCGCATCTCCCGAAGTTGAAACGTCCATAGCCACTAGGGGTTAGACGAGAACCGAATCCAACTAGTGGTTTGGATCCCATTCATTCGAGATCGATAGATTTATATTCGTATTTTACAGAATACAATACGAGAAAAATCGAATACAATATGACAAAAATGAAATACGTGTCGAGGTTGATGGAATGATAGACGAGGATGTGAGAAACGAGGAGCTCCGGAAACTCAGAGGAGGATATCATCCGACATGACGCCTCCCAAACCCGAGGAGCCCCTGGAGGTCCACGTCAGGGTGCCAGAGGACGAAGAGGAGCCGCCTGTTGAGGAGGAGCCCCCAGTCGTCGAGGAGCCGGACGTCGAGGAAGAGGAGGAGTGGGATGATGAGTTCGAGAGGGATAAAAGTTACAGGCGAGGACGCAGGTACGACTACGACCGGCGCTACGACTTCGGTGACAGGCTGGGGGACTACATCGGAGGCTTCGTCGAGGACATCATGGAGGGCGTGGCCACGGAGATAGAGCAGTCCCTCTTCGTCCACCCCCGGGGCAGGGTCGTGCTGCGCAACAGGGTCAGGAAGCCACGGAGAGTCGACGCCAAGAAGGCGGCCTCGGTGATGAGCGCCCTGGGCAACGAGTACAGGCTCAAGATACTCGACGCCCTCAGCTCGGGAGGCCTCTACTCCAGCGAGCTGCAAGAGGCCCTCGGTGAGATAAGCCCCAGCACCCTCTCCAGCCACCTCGACGTCCTCGAGGAGGCGGGCCTCGTCACCCAGGAGAGGAGGAGGGGAAGGTACCTCATCACCATGCCTGGGCGCGTAGCTGTCGAGATGGCCTACGAGGTCTCCAAGAGGTCCAGGGAAGAGCCTGAGTTCTGAGGGCTGCCTCGCAAGGTGAGATCTGGATGAACAGGAGGACCCGCTACGACATTTACATGGACACTCTGGAGACGATCAGGAGGAAGGGGTCGAGGGGCATCACCCGCATATCGTACGCCGCCAACCTCCCCGTGGACAGGGCCAACCACGTCATCGCAGTCCTCCACGAGAAGGGCCTGATCAAGGAGGAAGACTACGGAGGCACCAAGGGCTACGGACTGACGGCCAGGGGAGGGGAGTTCCTCAGGGCGCTGCAGACCGTGAAGACCTACCTGGAGCCCGACGCCTCCTGATGCTCCCATGTTCACTAAATGGCCAGATCTCACCGCCAGAATTATATTCAGGCTCCAGTGTCTATAGAGCCTAAAACAATCAGTGAGGGCTGAAGAATGACTCAACCAGAAGACTCGTCCTCCAGTGCCGAGGTTGTCCAGAGAGGAGGGCTCCTGTCTAGGATAACCTCCGAGTTCGACTTCATCAGGGGCAACTTCCTGATCTTGGTCCTCAGCTGGCTAATAATGGACCTCGCCAGCGAGATGCCCACCACCTACTACGGCCTCTACATCGAGGCCCTCGGCGGCTCCGCCACCATCATAGGGCTGATTGGATTCGTCTCGATGATCGTCCAGGCCCTCGTCCAGTTCCCCGGCGGCTACCTTGCCGACAAGTACGGCCGCAGATGGCTCATATCCACGATGACCTTCGGATTGGCCCTCTCCTACGCCTTCTACGCCTTCGCGCCCAACTGGCAGTGGGTGCTCTTCGGGGCGGTGATCCAGAGCCTATGCTTCATCTACAGGCCGGCCCTCAGCGCCATAATCATGGACTCCCTCCCCTCGGAGAAGAGGGGGATGGGCTTCTCCATCATGAACCTGATCACGAGCGTCTCCACGACCCCCTCCCCGCTGATAGCGGGCTGGCTCTTCAAGGAGTTCGGCCTCGTCCCCAGCGTCAGGATAGGGTACACCTTCGTCCTCATCGCGTTCCTCGCCGCCGCCGTCATCAGGCTGAGGCTGAAGGAGACGGTGGAGCAGCCGGAGAGGATCAACGCTGGCGAGCTCCTCCGGTCCTATCCGAGCTCGATAGTGGAGAGCATCAGGGTGTGGGGGAAGGTGCCGAGGTCGGCTTTCATGCTCTTCGTGAGCCAGTTCATGATGATGTTCGGCGTCTCCGTATTCCAGCCGATAATGGTGCTCTACGTCGTCGAGGACCTGGGCATATCCGAGACGGGTTGGGCCCTGATTCTGACGACCCTCTTCATCTCGATGATCGTCCTCTCCATCCCCAGCGGGAAGCTGATTGACAGGGTCGGGAAAAGGGGGCCCATGATCGCGGCGTACGTCATCTGGCTGGTCATCATCCCCCTATTCGTCTACGGCGACTTCTACAGGCTGGTGCTCGCGATGATCCTCGTTGGGCTCCTACAGATACTCTTCATGGCATCGTCTTCATCCCTGATGGCGGATCTGGTTCCCAGCGAGCACAGGGGGAAGATCTCGGGCTCCAGCAACTTCTTCACCCTCCTCGCTGGGTCTGTGGGCCAGCTCATGGGTGGGTATATGTATGACAACGTCTCCCACCAGCTGCCGTATTGGATCCAGATAGTCTTCGTGCTGCCCTCGATGCTCCTCATCATCTTCTTCGTTAAGGAGCCCAAGGTCGAGGAAGAGCCCCGGGAAAAGCCCCAGCCTGACTCTTCAGACCAGGGCGGGCCAGAGGAAGTAGGCTAGGAGCGTCGTTATCAGCGCGCTGGCCAGGTCTAGCAGGATGCCGGCCTTTATCATGTCCCTCATGGAGACCTTACCAGTGCTGTAGGCTATTGCGTTGGGCGGCGTCCCGACGGGCAGCATGAAGTCGAGGCTCGTCGAGATGCCCACAGCCACTGCCAGGATCACAGGGCTCGTCCCCGTGGTGTTGGCGAGGCTGATGGCGATGGGAAGGAAGATCGCCGCGCTGGCCGTGTTACTCGCGATGATGCTGAGCCCCAGGCCAAACACTACAACCATGGCAATCGTCACCAGCCAAGACGCCCCACCTGTGAGCAGCAGGAGAATGTCGCTGATCCTAACCACCAAGCCCGAGACCTCCAGGGCCGCTCCCAGGCTGAGGCCTCCGCCTATCAGCAGCAGCGCGTTCCAGTTCACCCTACCCAGGTCGTGCTCCTCCAGGAGCCCCGTGAAGAGCAGGAGTACGCCGACTATGATGGCGACCACCCCCGAGGACAGGCCGTGGCCGCCCCAGCCAACCACGAGGGCGATGGGCTCCGGGAGCAGCCCGGTGAACCAGAGCAGGATCGCCAGGGCGAAGACAAGCAGGGTGTATTTCTGCTTCCTGTCGAGGGGCTTCCTCTCCAGCGTCTCGACGGGTATCCTGTCGACGTCAGTGGGAAACATGGCGAATAGGGTGATCCACGTCGCTATGACCATGAGGAAGGTTATGGGGAAGCCGAAGAAGCTCCAGCCGAGAAATGAGATCTCGTATCCCACGAGGTCCTTGAGGGAGGCGGCTGCCATGGCGCACGTCGTGGTGCCCACCAGCGTGCTCAGCCCCCCTGCGGTAGCGGAGTAGGCGATGCCTAGGACCATGATCTTTGAGAAGTTACCCCTATCGTCCCTGATGTCCTTGATTATCTTGAGCACCATGGCGATGAGCAGCGTGGTCGTGGCCGTGTTGCTGATCCACATTGATAGGAACGCCGACGTGAACATGAGCACCAGAACCACCACCTTCGCGCTGGACGGGACCCTGGAGACGATCTGGTAGGCGAAGAACTCGTCGAGATCATACTTCTCCACAGCCCGGGCGAGCATGAAGCCCCCGAGGAGGAGGGCCACCACCGGGTCGAAGAAGGGAGCCAGAGCCCCCTTGAATCCCTGCACCCCGAGTAGCGTCTGAAGCAGCGGGATGAGGAGGGCGGTCGCCGAGAGGGGCACTGCCTCAGTGGTCCAGAGGCCAGCTGCGAAGATGAGAACTACGAGGGCTCCCCTCTCGGATGAGGAGAGGAGGACACTGGTCTGGAAGTAGGCAACCAAGGCGATGATCGACACCACAACCAGTATCAGCGTCTTCCTGTTCACCATGGAGACACCTGCTTATCTGAGCGCATCGCGGTTAAATTAAGTAACTCAGCTGCCTCATCCAAGCCCATCCGGAATCCAAACCAAAGGCAGTGACCACATTAAAAACTTGGCGCTGAGTACCTGGCTGTCTAATTGGCCTTCAAGATAGGCGGAACTTCAACGCCAAGCTTCCTCTGTGGGTCGTCGAGCCCACACACTCCACCTTTTCTATTTTCTCCCAATATCTCCATGACGTGAGCGGCGAAAGTCAGAGAGAGGCCAAGCATGAGCCGAGGTTCTGGGACGCCCCAGCCTGGGCCAGGGACAACCTAGTGCTCAGGCTCCTTGACAACCACGGGCTGAGGCTTGAGATCCTGTACGATGCCAAATACCTCGACGGCCGCGCGAACAAGCCAATCATCGTCATCGGGAACAAGGACAGGGTTAGAGAGCTGGGCCCTGCTCCTTGAACGAGAATAGGTAAGAACTGTCGAAGATTGGTACTCTATCGGCTCAGGTCCAGTGATGTTTCCAGGGGGAGATCCACCCACCGCCTCTCCCTGAAGGACCTCTCCACGGCATTGATGATCTCCTGAACCCTGGCGCTCTGGGCGAAGTCACCCTGGTTCTCGTCGCCCCCGGAGAGTATCTCCTGGTTAAAGTTGTGGACGAGGTTGCAGTAGAACAGTGAGGGCCAGGGCTCCCCGGGCGTGTAGCCCGGTGGGAAGAGCCTCTCCGGTATCTCCACGGGGACGAACTCGACGGCGTCGAGCGTCGCCTTGTGCAGAGTCTGGCACTCGCCGAACTCGTCGACGAGGCGGCAGATGAGGGCTCCCTCTGAGCCGTAGGCCCTGGCCTCGAGGCCGGGGTAGTTGCCGACGGTCACGTAGCTGGACTGGATGGAGCAGATGGCGCCGCTGGCGTACTCGCCGATGTAGATGTCGCCGTCGTCTATGTTTGTCCTCACCCTGGAGCCGTCGTAGTCGGTCCTGTAGGGCACGAAGTTCTTCAGCGTTCCGACGACACTGGTTAGGTTGCTGTCCATGAACCAGAGGCTGAGGTCTATGATTGGGGCGCCGTAGCCCTCCAGGGAGGAGACCTCGATCTCCTTCATGCCCGTCGGGGGGATGAGGTCCCTCTTCGTGAGGGGCTCCTCGGGGCTGATGAACTGGTTGTTCTGCTCGAAGCCGTTGAAGATGAAGGGCCTGCCGATGAAGCCCTCTTCGATGAGCTCCCTCATGTACATCATCGCCGGGGCGTACCTGAAGGTGAAGCCCACCTTTGTCTTCAACCCCTTCGACTGCGCGATCCTGTGGGCCCTCCAGGTGTTCCTGTAGTCGTGGGCAACCGGCTTCTCGCAGAGGATGTGCTTCCCGGCTTCAAGGGCTGCGAAGACGAGCTTCTCGTGGTTATCGGGGTCGTCTGGACCGCCCCGAGTGCAGACGTCGACGACGTCCAGCTCCTCCCTCTCCAGCATCTCCTGGAAGTCGGTGTAGACGCCGTCTATGCCGAACTCCTCCGCCCTCTGCTCAGCAAGCTCCCCGTTGAGATCGCATATCGCCACGACCTCGCTCAGGGGCGAGCGGGTGAAGCCGGGCAAGTGGGCTCTCGCAGCCCAGCGGCCGGCCCCTATCACTCCTACCTTCAACTTCTCAGTCATACCAGTCACGTGTCCCATTTCTCAGATTGATCGAGCACAGGAGCAACCACGTAGGTCATGGCGCCTCCCTCGACCCTCGCCAGCGTCGGCCTCAGGAGGAGGATGGCTGTCTCCGAGAAAGGCGCCTCGAAGGTCTCCACGACGTCCATAGTGAATGGGTCGAGTAGGTGGCCCAGCCTCGTTCCTACAGGCACAATGGTGCCAACGTCGCTAGTTCGTAGGATTGGTTTAAACACGCCTCCTCTGGATGGGCGGAGTACTTTTGTCGCGCCCACCCTGACGGACATGACGTCAAGGCCTCCGGAGAGGGGTGCCAGCACGCCCGCCACTCCCAGGGCTCTACGAAGGCCCACGGCTATTCTGTCGGCCCAGTGCTCCTCCGCCTCGCTCCTCCCGCCCATCTCCAAGGCCGCCACGATTGCTCCTTGTTTGCGTGCGTACCCCGTCAAAGTGCTGTCCCTCTCAACGCCCATCGCAGTGAAGGGCGCCCCGAGAGCCCTAGATATCTCCTCACCTCCAGGGAAGCTAAAGGAGAAGGCGTTGACGCACCAGCTGCCCCCACCGTGGAGGTCCAAGACTACATCGGCTCCTTCAACAGCGCCCTCGGTCAGGGCCGCCGCCAGCCTCTCTGTGTGTGAGCCCTCCCTCCGACCTGGGAAAGAGCGGTTGAGGTCCAGGGAGTCGAGGGGGGAGTTCCTGGCGTCGGCCTCCATCGCCAGGGGATTGGCAACGGGCACTATGCGGAGAGACCCCCTCAGCTCGCCAAGGCTGGTCGCCTCTAGGAGCTTCCGGATAGCCCATGCGCCCCAGGGCCCCTCGTCCCCATGTATCCCGGCCACGACGAGCCCAACCGGGTGGCCGCTCCCTACGCGCCCGATGGTGAGATCGACTTCACCAACCGATGCACCGGCTGGCACGGAGACTCTCTCCCATTCGACTAAATTGACGAGTCTGCTCCCAGTTGTTGCCTCATTGTCCCTATGCATTGGGCAATCCGAGGCTTTCCAACTTTAAAACAGTATCCCGCTCCGAGGAGGAGGACTTCAGGGTCTGCTTATCATTTGGCCTTGAAGGTTGAGGGGAGCTCGAAGTCCTCGGCGACGTCTTCGATGCTCTCGCCGACCACCTTGATCTCGTCCAGGTCTATTACGCCGAGCCCCTTCTCATGGGCGAGCCTCAGGTGCTTCACATCTGTCGGGCTGATGCCCATGACGCCGCAGCAGACGGCGTCGACCGCCAGGCCATCGCTTCCCGCCAGCACGAGACCTAGAGGCTTCGGCTTCCCCGGGGGGAAGTTGGGGCCATCCCCCTCCATGGCCACGATTGCGTCCACGATGTGGAACCCTGGTTTCACGACGGAGTAGACATCCACCAGGCCCTCGTCTATGCCGAGGCGGTGTAGGCGCTTCTTCTCCTCCCTGACGGCGCATCCGACGCCTATGTTCTTCACGCAGGCGGAGAGGAGGGTGCCCCTGTGGGTCTTGAGGACGGGGACGTTGATCACGAGGTCGGCCTCCATCACACTCCTACCCACCCTCACCCAGTCGAGGACGAATCCGCCCTCCACGTCGAGGTCGACGCTGTCCCAGCCGTTGAGGTCAACGAGTTCAACACCCAGCCTCCGGGCTATGTCCATGACGCCGGCCACCTGGAAGGCCGAGATGGTGTCGTAGGAGCCCGTCGGGTAGGCCGCTCCCTCGGCTATCTTCACCTCACCGGCCCTTAATTCGAGGGCCATCTCCACCGCGGCCTCCACGACCCTGGAGTCGGTGACGATCCCGTAGCCTGACGGGCTCTGGTTCTTCGTGTTTGGCTTGACCACCACGGCGTCACCCGCCTTCATGCCCATGCCGCCGGCGAGGTTGACGGCCTTCCTCACGGCGTCACTGACCTCATCAGCCCTCACAATGGATACGACAGGAACCATCTAGCATCAACACCTAATCATTCTACGCGTTTATAATATCATTCCGCGAAAATCGTGCACGGGTATTCCTGCTCAGGTCGGCGTGGGGACATTTGATATAGTACGTGAATTGAACTTACGATCAGAACGACCTGAAAGGGTGCCAGGTGAAGTCTCTCACATGTTGTTGACCGTGGAAGACGTAATGGTCAGGGACGTCGTGGCAATCAGCTGCGATGAGAACGTGAAGAACGCCGCCTCGACAATGATAGGCTTCGAGATAGGCAGCCTGGTGGTGCTGGAGGCCGACAGGGTCGTGGGGATGATCACCGAGAGGGACATACTCAGGAGGGTGGTCACCGACGGCCGGGACCCCGAGGAGACGACCGTGAGGGAGGTGATGTCGCAGCCCGCCATCGTCGTGGGCCCCGCGCTGCCCCTCGACAAGGCGGTGGCGCTGATGTTCGAGTACAAGATCAAAAAGCTCCCGGTCATCGAGCGGGAGGAGGAGGGGAGGAAGCTCGTGGGGATCGTCACTCTGACGGACATAGCCCGGCTGCACCCCCAGCTCATCCAGACGCTCAAGGAGCTCTTCGACATGAACCAGGAGCAGCCGCCACGACGCATGCAGAAGGTCATAGACTACTACATTGTCTGACAGGGTTATGTGAGAGGTGATGAAATGGGGCTGATCGAGGGCCTGAGGCGCCTTGTCGATGACATGGCGCTCTACAAGGATCAGCTGGAGCACTCGGGAGAAGAGCTCAGGATATCGGTGAGGCTGACGGACACCGGTGATGAGGCGACGATAGTCGTTGGAGAGGAGATCCATGTCGAGGATAGCGTGGAGAACCTGGACCTGAGGATCAACATGGAGCAGGCCACGTTCAAAGGGTTGCTCAGTAGGGAGGCCGACTTCGGGGCTCTAGTCGGAAGGTCGAGGATGTCGGACGTGAGGCCTATAAACCCGGAGTTCCTCAAGCCAGAGAGGGTTTCAGCCGCCTTTGAGGTGCTCAAGGTGATGATGAACGTCTTCTTCACGCCGGGCAGGCACAAGGTGAAGGAGCTCAGGGGCGAGCTGGCGGGCGACGCCCACGGAGCCCACCCGATACCCCTGGTCTACTGGGACGGCCTTCGCTTCGCCTGGTACCAGATCAGGAGGGGTGAGGTGCTCAACGAGGCCGGGGAGAGGGACCCATATCCGCAGGTCGTGGTACCGCTGAGGGGCAGGGGGACCATCGTCCTCGACGGCGAGGAGATGGAGCTCAGGCCCAGCACCGCGGTCTACATTCCAGCCAACAGCCTCCACCAGATCAGGGCCGATGAGGACATCGAGGCTCTATGGCTGGCCTGGAAGGCCCCCCCGTAGGCGCCAGACCAGGCGGTGGACAGGTCCACATATCCGGAGCCCTCTTATTCTATCGTGTGCAGGTATTAGCTGGTTACTTCCTTGTTGACGATAGCCATCATCGGGAAGACCAACGTCGGCAAAACCACTCTTTTCAACGCCGCCACGCTCCTCAACGCTGAGATATCCAACTACCCCTTCACGACGAAGGAGCCGAACGAGGGCACCGCCTACGCCTGCGACGCCTGCGTCTGCAAGGAGCTGGGCGTCGAGGACAGCCCCCAGAACTCGGTCTGCATAGACGGGTGGAGGTACGTCCCCGTGAGGATACTCGACGTCCCCGGCCTCATCAAGGACGCCTGGGTGGGCAGAGGCCTGGGCAACCGCTTCCTCTCGGTCATCGGGCAGGCGGATGCCCTCATCCACGTCGTGGACGCCTCGGGCTCAGTGGACGCGGAGGGGCAGATAGCGAAGCCGGGGAGCGGCAACCCGGTTCAGGATGTCCTGGACATCCAGATGGCAGATAGCGAAGCCGGGGAGCGGCAACCCGGTTCAGGATGTCCTGGACATCCAGATGGAGGTCGAGTACTGGATCGCCGACATCATCGAGAACAACAGGCAGCAGATAAGGCGAGAGTCGGAGGCCACATCCCTCCCCGAGGCCCTGGCGCTGACCCTCTCCGGGATAAAGGCCAGGCTCCCCGGCGTAGCCAGCGCCCTGCTGGAGTCGGGGCTCGAGGAGACCCCCATTGAGCGCTGGAGCCTGGAGGAAACGAGGAGGTTCGCCGGCCACCTGCTCCCGGCGATGAAGCCCACGCTCATCATCGCCAACAAGATGGACCTCTACTCGGCCGAGGACAACCTCAAGATGCTGAACGACTACTTCAGCGAGAGCCTCGTCGCCGCCTGCTCAGCCGAGGCGGAGCTCGCCCTCAGGAGGGCTGAGAGGAGCGGACTGCTGCACTACGTCCCTGGGCAGGAGAAGTTCAGCATACTCGACGAGGGCAGGCTGAGCCCGGAGCAGAGGAGGGCTCTTGACTACGTGGAGCAGAGGGTGCTTTCCAAGTGGATGAGAACGGGGATCCAGCAGGCACTGAACACCACGGTCTTCAAGCTCCTCAGGATGAACATGGTCTACCCGGTGAGCGATGAGGGCAAGTACACGGACAACCACGGCAACGTCCTGCCCGACGCCTATATGATGCCCGACGGCTCCACGCCCCTCGACCTCGCTGGGGACATCCACACGAGCTTGGCCGAGAACTACATCCTCGCCATAGACGCCAAGACCGGTATGCGTCTCCCGAAGGACTACACGCTCAGACACAGAGACGTGATAAAGATAATGACGCAGACGAGGAGCAAGACGAGATGACCCATCGCAGCGCCACGTGATCCTCTACCCAAGAGATCGGACGCAACCCGATCAATGCTCGGCGAGACGCTTTTCAATCAAGCCGTCGGAGTATGTAGGTATAGAGAGAGCCCTGGGTCATGGTCGAGAACTCGCTCCACGAGGGGATCAAGCGCTGGTACTCCAAGCCGGGGGACGCCCTGGAGAGCCAGATC
>SMTZ1_10002615_pt1 | contig 18110 bp, 9 predicted proteins | sample DeeMarSWOR136_30_FD_25667 | JGI IMG/M metagenome (IMG submission 25667)
TAATGTTCGTAACAGTCGCACCGGCCCGCCACTGCGAATCATTATTGAAGTCCGGAGTATATTCCCATAGACCGTTATAGATCGTATCCGGAACTGTCGGGGGATATCCGGTCATGTCCCCGTGATATTTTACCGGGGTCTCGTGTCCCCACCTCCATTCAATGGCTTCGTTCGGACGCAGGACCATACCCATATTCCACCAGGCCCAGCCGTCCAGTTGTACTGTTGTGTCACCCTCCCACGTGTAATACTGGGCGTAATCCTCGTTCTTGAGAGGATTCATAGGGCTCGTGATTCCATACTGATGCACGCGCTTTATCAGGTCGTGATCCCGGACCAAATCCAACTCATTGGCGAGGGTGTAGTTGTCCCGCATGAGCATGAAAGTGGCCATGTCACCGTCGACCGTGTTGTACCTGCCGTCGAAGAAGACCTGCGGGACGACATGCCCGGGGCAATGGCTGAATATGCAATCACGCATGCCGATCTTGTCGAGCAGGTCGGATATACACAACGTGCTGTTTCCGCAGGTATTGAATCCGAATACGTTGATCGCCTGCGAAACATCGCCTTGCGCCGTATTGTCCCCATTGCCTTTATGGTAGCGATGGGTAATATAGAAATAGAAGATCGCCATAGCCTTCTCCCTTTCGGTCGAAAGTCCTTCTACAACCGAGTTTGCTATAGTCTGCTGGGAGAAGAAATCTATGGGGCCGATTTTCAGCCACGGGTTTATCACGTTCGACGTGCCGACATTCTCCATGCGTAACGAACGGTTTGATTCCCAGGTTTGCTCGTACGGTTCCCATACGCCAGGAAGCGTAGTGCACATCTTTCCATCCATAGTGCCGCTCTGAGTAATGTTATAGGTGAAAGGCGAAGAAGTAATATTCTGAACATGACTTTTCGGGACATCTGTGGGATCGGTGTTGGAAACCCATGGTGCAAAAGCCGCCTTGAGCGGAAATGCAGACAAGACCAGCAAAAGCGCGAACGCATATGCAATGGAGGCTTCTCTTTGATCCATCCGGTATCTTCCATTTGACTTCATAAACCGTCCTTAATGTACACGACGATCTCGATGTTACCACACCAGTGCCTAAAATGCAAACGCTTCCGGACTTCAAAGCAATCCGTTCAAACATCGGAAGTTGATTGGCTACTCCAGGCAAGAGGGTATGCTGAGTTCAGCAGGCTCTTGCCTGGAGTAGTCGCTCTTGCAGAATTGAAGGTGGAGGTACAGGATTATTGCCGTGACGCCCCACAAATATTGCAGTGAATTGTATGAATCCGGATTAGCGTGTTTATAGACCCTTCTCAGAGACGTATCGGCTATGTTGGCAACCAGACGTCTTGAAATCGAGGTTCTGTTTTGGTATTATTGACCGTATCGTGTGCAGGAGTACAGGTTATGAAGTTAAATGGCGAGTCCTGAATAAAGGAAAGGGCAGAAACGTGAAAATGTTGTCGATAGTTTCACTCTCGCTGTTAGTGCTGGCCGGTTCGACGGTCGGCTTGTACGCAGCCGAGAGCGAAACCTTCAGGGGCGCCGCGGCGAGGTCGGGCACATACAAGCGGCCTCAGTTGCTCGTCGATGGCAAGCGATATGAGCTGAAGGCCTCCGACAAAGCCGACCCCTCGGTGGCGAAGACACCGGCCCGGTTTTCCAAGGGCGAAACAGACACGTATGACGTAATAGGCACGCGGGCTATCATCAATGGCGTTGATGGCATCATCGTTGACGGCATCACGCCTGCCGTCGAGCCTTTACTAAGTACCGGGGTCTCCACCAGCCCGGACCGGCCGCTGTACAAATCCTACGAATACACAGAGGCGGGCAAGACTCTCCGCCTGATTATTCCCGAAAACCTGGCAGTCGTGCGGAGGCCAATTGCCTAAGGAGGAAAACCAATGCTACACCGTCTGGTTCTTCTCATGCTCAAGATCATCGTGCTCTCCGGCGCGGTTGCCGTTGCGGCTCCGCCGGTGAAACACCCCAACCTGCTGCTCAATTGTGACGAGATCGAGGAGGTGAAAGCGAAAATTGACAAGTACCCGTGGGCGGCGCGGTTGTTCGAGAGGGTCAAGAAACTGTCGGCCACTCCAGATGGTTGGCCTGCCACTCCTTTTGGCGGGACTCAGGTTCGCTCGCAGGCCCTTTGTTATGTGATTACCGGTGAGCGCGCCTATGCGGACCGGGCTCGGGACTTTCTGCTGGGCCAGGCGCGCAACGACATACCGAGATTCGAAGGCCAAGACCTTAACGTGGCCACCTTCCCAGGCTTCAACATCTGGCAGGGCCCGTGGGGCTCCTACGCCTGGGCGTACGACCTGACCTACGATACCTTCTCAGCCGAGGAGCGGCAGTTGGTGGAACGGTGGCTGCGCATCGTGGGCAGGATCCTCATCGATGACTGCAATCGGATGCCGACGACCCCCAATCTGATGTTTGTGATGCACTTCAATGCGGGCGTGGTGGGCTATTGCCTGGGCGATCAGGAACTCATTGACTTTGCGCTGAACGATCCCGGCAAGTTCGGGCCACAACGGGGCGGGTTCTACCCAGTGATGGACACGGTGATAACCGACAAGCTCTTTTGGGGTGAAGCGCCTCTCTATTGCTTAGATGTCGATTTGCACGGCATCCTAGTGCTCGCGGAGGCCGCCCTGCACTACGACGGCACCGACCTATACAACTACGTCTCCAAGAAAAGCGGCGGCTCCATCAAGGGGCTGTTGGACGGGTACCTGCGCATGGGCTTTCCTCGGGAAGACACCGGCGTCCGGGGTGGCGCGCTACGTATTGCCACCTTCGGGGACGGCTCAATCAGCTACGGCCCGAGCGGTACCGCGAGAGATGAATTCCTGACGGACAACCTGTTCATGGCCGACTTGGAGATCGGGTACAAGCGGTATAAGGATCCCGGCTATGCCTGGGTGCTGAGCCTGAATCCGGCCCGTGACTCCCATACTGATCGAACCCGCGCGCCGGTCTGGGGCCTCATTGCATTGACGCATGGAGAGCCGCTGCCGCCTGATCCCCCACCCCCTCCCGCGCCCAGCGGGGTATATCCGGAGCAAGGCTTCGCCATGGTACGCGCGGACGAGTCTTCGAAGTACTGGTCGGAGGGTTCGCTCGCCGCCATGCTGAGATTGGGGGGCAGCATCGGCCACGGACATCAGGACTACTACGAGCTGGTGTTGCACGGCAAGGGACGCTTGCTCTATCCCGACATCCAGGCCATGACCTATGAGCCGCAGTACTTGGGATGGAGCAACGACGGGATTGGCCACAGCACCCTGCTGGTTGACGGCCAGTCGCCCAGCCCGGGTGAGTTCACCACCACGCAGGACTTCACCCCCGAGATCAAGTTCGCGGCGGTGTCAGGGAGGGCTTTTGACTCCGTAAGCCAGACACGCCGCTTGCTGATGACCAAAGAATACGTCGCTGACATCTTCCGCGCCGCGGACGGGCGCGGGTCGGAGCGCACCTTCGACTGGGTGATGCATGGCCTGGGACGCCTTTACCCGGCCAACCCCGGCGCCTACCGGCGAACCAATGCACTGCTGGCGAACTACTGGTGGGTGCACAACGAGCGCGGCCGAACCGTGGACGAGACCTGGCAGGCGGACTGGATCCAGCGTACCGCCGGGATCAATCCCGCGCTTCAGTACGGCAAGGAGTGGTTTGACCACGAGGTAGGAGTGCGCATGACCATGCTGGGCGCACCCGGTACCCAGGCCTACTATGGCGACGGCCCCCTCACCAACGGGCCGCCCTTCGACGCAATCGACGGCAACCCGGAGGGGACCGCGCCAATGGTCGTGGTGCGACGGGAAGCCCCGGCGGCCACCTATGCCGCTGTGCACGAGCCCTATGAGGGCGCGCCACGGATCAAGCGGGTAGCCCGTCTGGTGGAAACGCCGGAGGCCGTGGCACTTTGGGTTACGGGTCCGGACTACACCGACTACCTGATGACCGCGTTCGACGACCAGGCCCATACCCTGACGGCACCGAGCAGAGAGGCCTTCACCTTTACGGAGTACGGGTATCTCAGGGTGGCGCAAGGGCAGGTCGTTGCTCGGGGCAAGTTGACTGCGTTGCGGCTGAATGCGCAGACTGTGGGGGGAGCGACCATGGCCACCGTCAACGGGCGAGCGCAACCTCTGCGCCGACAAGGGGCATTTGTCGAACTGGGAAGCCTTCCGTCCGCAGCCCCCGTCGCGCTGATACCGGTGGTGAAGGAGGAAGCCGAGCGGACCGCCGCACTGCACTACTGGTGGCTGCCCGAGGAGGTCCACCTGTCCGCCGAGAAGGCGGGAGATGCTCGCGAGGTGGAGGTGCGCCTGCGGGCGGTGGGGCCGGGTGAGGTGACCGGCGCCCTGCAACTGTCCGCGCCCGAGGGTGTAGCCGTTACCCCGTCCCGAATCGAGGTCGCGCCCCTGCGCGAGGGTGAAGAACGGGTCGTCCGTGTAACGGTGCGAGCGGCCGATCCGGCTAAGAAGGGGCTTTACCCGATAGCCTTTGCAGCGGAGGGGATTCCCGCCTCCCGCCAGACACTGATGGTCTCGGTAGGGGTAGTGATATCGATAGACCGGCGCATCCCGGCGATGATGCAGTACCTAGTGCGTGCCCCCGGCTACACAATCAAGGTCGACGCCCGTAGCGGCGTCTCGTACTATCTGCTTGACGCCGACGGACACCGACGGCACGGGACGGTGTACACTTCCAACTTCCAGTACGGTATTCCTAGTCTGGACGGATATGCACGTTTCGGCACGCCCTGCCGTTTCATGTGGATCGGTAACAACAACATGACCATCGGCTGCGACCCCGCCCGGATGCGTTACACCTTCTACGAGGACCGCATGGTCTTCGCCGTGGTTCGTCCCTCGGACCCGCTCCAGACCTACACCATGCGGATGGGCACTTTCGATGATATGAGCGAGCTGGTGCACAAGGGACAACCTGAGGGGGGGCATCAGTTCGCCACCTATGTGGTTGACCGGATGTTCTTCCCGCACCGGGTCTACCGGCAAGGCGTATTGATCATCCCGCCGCCCCAGATCCCTGAGTCATGGTCTGGAGAGGCGATCAGCTTCCCCATGAAGGTAGGACAAGAGGTGAGTCTGCAATTCGCTACCAAAGCGGAGGTCGACGCGATGAAGCAGTCGGGCAAGCTGCCGCCGTCTCGGCCGTCGACTCGGTGAGCGCCGTCCTTACGCGCTGGCCTTTCCCAATTGCCTCCAGCGAACGCCACGTCATACGTGACACCAGATCAAAGCCAGTATCCCATGAGAAACTGGAAGACGGTTGTGCTGTTGTCGATATGTACCACAGCGTCAGTGAGCGGATCATGGTTGATCCATGGCTTCTCCCCATAAACATTCGGCTGCGTCCCATCGCCAACATCCATGAGCAATGGCTTGAAAAAAGACGAATCCTTTGTCCCTGGCTCTCTCGATAACTGTTCTGGCTTCTTCTACCGTGTATTCCCGAAAGATCTGCCACTGGGTCGTTCCTAACCAGAGTACGGGATTGCCATTCTGATCTACAAAGTATCTCCCATTTTCACTTACACTGACTGGATAAACCAGTCCCTGGGTTGACGCGTGTACTGCTACTATCGGCAATAACAAAGCAAACACAATTACGTTCTTATTCAGAGAGTTCATTATCTCGCCCATTCTTCAGGTATGTCTGCGGACTCATCCCATAGCTCGTACCTTCTTTGGTCCGAACTGACTAATACTGCTGATCATAAGCATCGTAGTAGTGTACCAAATCCATTTTCGAACTGCCACTTTCCTGTTCCCTCATAGGATCAGGCATGCGAGCCTGATCCCGTGCCATCGTACAAACTGATGGGCTGCAGCAGCCTATCTCACGGATTGAATACGTTAAATGTGTCGGATTAAAGAGAAGGACCGGAGCGAGCAGAAGTACAGCTTCGGCTGGAAGAAATCAGCGATACTTGTCTTCGTAGATGCCGATTTTCTGTACGGGGATGGGTATAAAACCCAGCCTAAGAGCAGTCGAATTATCCTTCAACCTGAAATTTCCCTTCTCCGGCGCAATGAGGCCAACATCGCCATCCGTCAGATTATCCTTCACGGTCACTAACTTTTGTATCTCTTCGGGCATCCTTCCGCCACTTAGTGACAAAAAATCGCCCCCAGCCGAGATATTGCGTGCAATCACATTGTCGACAGGTAATTCAGGATTACCGTCCAGGATTCGAGCCAGCGCAGGATAACGTGTGCTGTAGGGCGGATGCTTATGATTCACCGCTTCTAATCTTCCGAGCAGAGTCTCGGCCGAGCCGTAGTAACCGCGATTATCCATCGAAATCGCGAGGGGGCAATCCAAGAAAATGTTGTTCTCAACGATGTTGTCCCTCCCTCCGCCTATAAGAACGCCGAGGTGTACCCGGGAAATGATGTTACCGAATATGGTTATCCCGCAGGCCATGTCGTCCAGATACACGGCCACAACGGCCTCCATGGTTGCCGTAAGATCGTGGAAGTAGTTGTAGCGCACTACGCTTCCCCGCTGCGTCCAATCACGTCCAATGTAGAACGCGCCTGCGTCGCCGGTCTCCAAGCAAACATGATGCACCTCGTTGAACTCAAGGATGTGGTCGTTGCCGATGAAGAATACCGCCATGTGTGGTGCATCGTGCATAAGGTTGTGAGCCACCCGGTTACCTGCGCCGCAGAGGAAAACCGCAGGTTTGTATGTCCGCACCCAGCGACTGAATTTGTAAATACGGTTGTTGACGGCATAGTTCCGGCCTGGCTTAAGCGTTTTGCGGTCGCCGCCGCCCAATATAACACCGCAATCCCCTGTGTTGTAGATATCGCAGGAGACGACACCGTTGTCAGTCCCGGCGTTCGGTGTGAACATCGTGTTGTTGTAGAGACGACGTTCGATGTCTCCAACCACACCGCCGATTGCCACTCCAACAGTGCCGATGTTCCTCAGTGTACACCCTGCGACAAGGTTATACCGTCCGCCGATTATCTCCACACCAGATCCTCTCGTGCACTCCAGGACTAAATTCCGGAGCGTAACATACTCTGTATCTCGAAGTTCGACGAGCGGCGTCTCGAGGAGCGAGACATATGCCCGCCCAGTCTCAATTGGCTCAGTGGGCCAGAAGTATAGCGATGCTGTTCTCCTGTCGAGATACCATTCTCCGGGCTCGTCCAGCTCTTCGAGCAGGTTCAGAAAATATATTCGCTGACCAGCCTTGTAGCCGCGATAGTCGTGCGGCTCTCTCGTCGTGATTTCGTGCTTGGCGGTGTTAATCGCGGCGACATTCTCGTAGGTGTCGCACCAGTTACGATTGAAGTAACCATGCACCCAAATATCGTCAGCCTTGCCCCAGCGTTCCGGCCGATCACCGTGATATGTGAAGCACGTGCCTTTGGGACCTTCCGGCACGGCGGCGATCTTTACAAAGCCAGCATTTGGCCAGCGTGCAAGGGGCATTGGTTGGTCGTTGAAAAAAAGCTCCAACGCCGCCGGCAAAATACTCCTTTCGATCCCACCGCGCCGCGTTAGCTTGCCATAGTCCGTTATCTCCAGAATTTTCAGGTCTATCTGCATGACCTTACCACGAGCGGAACGCCCGAGGCGGTTAACCGTCTCAGCATCTTCCACCGGCTCAAAGGCGGCGGAAGGGAGCTGTCTTCCGCCCACCAAATGCGCCTTCTCGCCGGGCGCAGAGCGGTACACTACCGGTGCTACGGCCGTGCCGGAATCCTGCGCATCGAGCTTGAAGGTCTTTCCAATCCGGTAAGTGCCGCCATTGAGCCATACAGTGGCCTCCGTCTTCAGGGGTCCGACCCTTCTTGTTTGCCTTAATGCGTCGCGTGCCCGTTCGAGGGTGGCAAAAGGCTTTTCTCTGGTGCCGGGATTCGTGTCGTCGCCAGTAGTTGAGACCCAATAGTCCAATCCCATTGCAGGCCGTCCAACCGGTAAGGAGAGCAACAGAAAGAACGCGACGGCAAGGCGAAATATTGATGCGGTTTTGCTTATCATTCTTCTCTCTACAAACATATCAGAACAATCCAAATGCGATTCTATTCACCTAACACTCAGTTCATTTGACTTTGACAATGTTGCGAATCCGACGCAACTGTTCGGAGCCCGAGAAGTAAACGTCGTTGCCAATGAATGTCGGCCAACCGGGCTGCTCCATCTTACCGACAACATGAACGCTGACATCCTTAGGATCGATGTGAACCAGTACATCCTTCAGGTAAGTCCAAAGCATATCATCCGGGCCGGGCACAAGAGCCAGAACCTCGTACGAAGGGTCCACCCAGTGAGGCCAATACGGGTCATTACCAACAGGCCAAGGGAGCGCTTTGCGTAGAAGAACCTCCCCCGTATCAACATCCAAACCGTAAAGAAGACCTGTGCCTCCGGGATTGCCTTCCTTTTTCACCTTCGTCAATCCTAACATTCTCCCCGGCGAAACTTCAATGATCATCCCGGTAGTCCGTGCATCCGGGACCGGTACAATCTCTCGGACGATTTGCTGTTCATCCACATCATAGATAAACAGTTTTCCCTCTTTTGTCCGACGGTTATTGTTCAACTCATCCGCCGCTGTAGAGGTAGATATGATGACCAACTGCCTCTCCAGAGCCGGCGCTATCCAATGGACGGCGTAACCGCTTAACGGCTTCCAGAAACCGTCCATCTTCCGGGCTTTCGGATCGTACCAGCCAAAACCGCCGCCGGTGTAATGACGCAATCCGAAACCCCCGAAGTAGATCTTGCCGTCGGCGCCGAGTGCCGAACTGTGCATGAGACCCACGCGAGTGGTCCTGTCGAAATCTCCCAGATATCGGGGATTGCTCCTGGGATCACCCTGATAAGGCGCAGGATTGCCCGGAGGCCCGCCCTTACTTAGCGTCCAGGGCCGAGCGGGGTCGTAAACAAAGAGGTGCCCGCCCGAATAGCCACTTGAATAGAGCTTGTCGCCGCAGACAATTTGTGTGTAAGGGGCCAGACCGGGGCGAGGGCCAAGAATCGTAGTCTGATCGGTACGAGGATCGAAGACGAAAACACCAGCATAATCGTCGCCCGTGCCATACAACCGGCCGTCGGGCAGAACCGACATAGGATTGATGCGATGCGGATATGACTCGACGCCCTCCAACCGAATCGATTTCCAGCCCCGTGCTTCAGGTGAGCCACCTGTTGTATCCTTCGACGCTTTGGCTGCGTCCTCTCGCAATCGGTACCAGAGGGTAGCATTGCCTTCAGCATCCGGATCGATCTGGTCGAAATATACTTCCGGCCTCGGCATAACTTTATCCCACGGCGAAGCCTGTTTGGGCCATGGCGGAGTATTATTTGTCTTTGGAATGGCCTTTCCGTGATAGAGCCAGTATTCCTTCCTGGGCGCCCCGCCTTCCTGCGGTACAATCGCCCATGCCCCCGGAAAACTCTCCACAATATCCATCACTAACTCTGTCGGGGATTCCAACAAGACTTTTTCCTCGCCTGTCTTCAGGTTTACCGCTACAAGATACCATGCCGGAATCATGCCGCTGGCGATATAAGCATGAGTATCATCCACCCCCATCACATACCTACTCCAGGCACCGTTGGGATGGCTCGGGCCTATAGCCCCGAAATCCTTGACTACCTTCTTTAGCTTCGGATCGTAGATATATAGCCCGACTCTATTGCCTCGTGTTCCTGTTCCGTAAATCCGCCCGTCCGGCCCGGTTACCAACGGCCGAACCTCACCGCCAAGACCAGAGACTATCTCGCCACGATCTTCCACAGTGTTCGTCTCAGGGTCATATACGAACATGCCCATGCTCCATGTCCGATTGAATGGCGTCGCAATATAGTACTTGCCGTCGAATCCGAGCGCCCTGCCCGACAGATAGAACTGATGACCATCCGCCAGACGCTGCCTCGTGACCTGCTTTGTGCCCAAATCGACGGCGTAGAGCCACGTCGGCCCGTAGTATTCCTTGAAGTATATCTGTAGCACGTCCCAACTCTGACCATCGTGGTTGGGCACCATCCATCGCTCCCAGACGTTCACCCCGAGGGCAGGCTCGCCAAGCGATTCGGTCTTCAAGACCGGCGCACCTTCAAGAGATTCCTTCAGCCCCGGCTGCTCCACAGCCCGCCAGACCTCTTCACCTGCACCGTACTGGCTGCCAATCAAAATGGCACCGACATATATTCCCACCGCAAGCCAAGTGCTCTGATTTCTCATCTCAGGATTCCTCAACAATTATGGGCATAAGTTATTTTTGTATACTCCCATGCTCCGGCTGTGTGAAGACTCATTGGAGCCAGACATAAGTCTCGACGCACAGCCACTTGGAGCGGAAGAATGGGTCAGGATCGTCCCGCCCTTGCGTCATATCCGTATAGTCGAATTCTCACATCGCCGGCACCTTGAGGATGAATACATCACGCTGATCCGCTCCTTCCCAATTGCTCGTGAAAACTATGAATCGACCGTGCCGGCTAATATTTGTACGCGGGCTGTCCCAATAGGATTTAAAAACGGATTGCTGGTGTGCAAGACGCCGAACTCGACCACTACCGTCGTTCTCATCTGTAACACGCATAACCTCCGTGCCGAATGTTGGGTCTGTAAACACTCCCCCAGCTCTGGGGAGAACCGGCGCAGGCGGTAGAGGATATACACCGCGATCGGTCTTGACGCCAGGTGGAGCAGCAGGCACTTCGGTCTGGGAAGCCACGAGACAACCGGATAGCATGATATTTGACAACATTATACAAATGGTAACAGTCAAACGCATAAGGACTCCCGAACGTCCTGATACTACATTCCGAATCTGGCAAATAAGATATGTTGAAATACTCGTACACACCATTAATACTATCCCTTCCATTTCAACAAATCTGGTTTCTGGTCAAGAGAGATCTTATATATAGCCAACAATCATAAGAACCACCTATAACCGATAGCCTGCACTAATCCTATCAGAAAGTGCGTGAAATTAGTACCGAATTCCTGTATCATGGGCCATCAAACATACAGAAATATCTCAAAAGGAGCAAGAATATGAAGGTATGGTTGTGTTTGCTGTGCATGTTAGTTCTGCTGTCTGCCGGTGCAGTTTACTCTGAGGATATGTCGGCTTCCGCCGCGAGCGGAAACCGTCAATGGGTGGACATCTCGGCGAGAGTTATCCAGAATATTGAAGGCGAAGGCAAGAAGATCGGCTATCCAGGCAAGACGGCAGGTATTGTGGTTGATCGCATAACAGGCAATGTCTTCATGGTCATTCCCGACCAGGGAATCTGGCGGAGCAGCGATCACGGTAATTCTTTCACCAGAGTCGACGGAGGCAAGATAGGTGGAAGGTGCGAGACCGGTTTTTCACTGAATTTCGATCCCTTGGGCAAGCGCCTGGCCTGTTTCATGCTCGATGGGCAAAGCGGCTACTCGCTCGATGGCGGCAAGACATGGCAGCTCATGAAAGCCAATCAAAGGGGTTGGGATGCCGGCTCGATCCAATGGTCGGGCGATAAGACCGCAAATATCTTCGCCCTGCGGCACGAATGCGGCGGCGAGGTTTACACGAGCAATGAGATGGGCAAGAGTTGGAAGCTCAAGGGCAAAGCATTCGCATCGGTGGGTATCTTCGATGCCAAGACATTCGTCGCCACAAAAGAGAAGGAACAGGGCATTTTTCGCACAACTGACGGCGGCGAGAGCTGGACGAAGGTCTCCGAACTACAGCCCGCCGGGCGCGACATCCGAATTTTCAAAGGCGCTGCTTTCTGGACCAGCGATAAGGGGCTTCTGGTAAGCAGAAACAGGGGCACAACGTGGTCCATACATGGAAAGGAGGTGGAATGTTCTTTTGGCCCATACTTCGGCAAGGATGAAATGCACATTGTAGTCGTGGGTAAGAACGGCTTCTATCAGACTACCAACGGTGGCAAGGATTGGGATCGAGTGGCTCCATTGCCGCCTGAGTACAATGTGACTATTCCCGGCTGGTTCCTGAACTTCGGCTGGGACCCGCACGCAGATATTCTCTACGCTTCGCGCATGGGCAAACCTGCATATAAATACCAGCGATAACCGTGGCAGACTCCCGGGAAAAGACCTGAAAAGAGCGGACTATCTGCAGCCATTGCGAAAAGCATCACCGCAATTGATAGCAGGAAAATTGCTTTTTGGCGTCCGCATTTACTCGACGCTGCGCGAGTGAGGGAGAATTGGCTTTTGGGCTCACTAAACATGGCATAATACTACCAGAGGCGTTGGGCTGTGTCAACCGGTGATCTTTTTCGTGTCTCGGGCCGCTTGGCTGCGGTTGGTATGGGCGCACATGGTTGCCCTCGACAATCAGATCGATACTCTGATTTCTAAGGCCTATACTCAAACGCGCCGATATCCCAGGCCCCGCCGGCAGGGCGAGCAAACCCGGCAAAGTCGGTTGAAAACAGCGCTGATAAGTCCGCGCCGGCATCCACGACCGACGGGGAAGCTTTGGGATCGGGCTTGAGAAAATCTGGGCTCAACGGGTCGGAACTCAGGAAAGGCGACCTACTCGACTGAATAGTCCCTGTGTGCGTCGGGCCATGGGCCAGACCCAGGTGCGTCGCGTCATCCACATAGTTGTGATTCGCAACGGCGTAGGCTTCCAGCGTGCCGTTGTAGCCGGCCACGATTTCGCCTCCACGATTGTTGAACAGAATGTTGTTCCGAACTACGTGGCGGCTGTCTGCACTGGAGTAGGAACTGCTGATCCCACAGCCCTTCGTGTCCATGAAGTTGTTATTGAAGATAGTGTTGTTCATGATGACGGCCCGCAGGTAACCGACAATCGCGATCCCCCAACCCGCATTGTTGTAAATAAGGTTATTGTAGACAAGCCCCCCGGCTCCGTCGTTAAGAGTTATGCCTCCACCCGAGGGAGAGTAGTTGCCGTTGCTATAGTAAGGTCGGCCGTTCGGATCAAGCGTCCCACGGCCGTTGTTGTAGATCCGGCAGTTCCGGACGATGTTGCCCTCGCCTTTCACCTGCAGGCCGTATGCACAGTTGTCGTAGATCTCGCAGCCGTCCACGATGTTACGGTTCGCGCCGCTGCCGACGTAGATACCGTAGCCCGCGAACGATGTGCTCCCACTCTGAACCATCGCCACATACCCGTTATCGCGAATGATATTGTTGAGGCATTTGTTGCCATCGGCGACGCCGCCGTCCCGCGGGTATGGCTCCCAGCCCATATACGCGTTCTGAAGCACACAGTTCTGCACAGTGCAGTATGAGCTGTTCCGCAGCCCCACCGCGGCCCATGTGGTGCCATGGTTCCGGTCGACTCCTCCGCTAAACACGAATCCGTCTATCACGACATATTTGCAGTTGTCGATCTGAAAGACCGCTGGGCCGGTGGGCCAGGTCTTGAAGGCAACATTGTCTGGGTTCTGCCAGAAGACCGTCGCGGTCTGGGGGCCGTCAACAGCCTTGAGCGTAATGGGTGCGTCGGCCGTTCCGGACAGGTCCTTGATCGTCACCTGCTCGGCGTACCTTCCTCTCCTCACCGCCACAATATCCCCGGCTTTTAGTCCAACCTTGACGGCGTAGCCGATCGTCTTAAAGGGCGCACCTTTGCTGCCCCGCTCTGTTCCGTCAACGCCATCAGGGGCCACGTGGTAAACAGTTCCGCTTTTTCTGCTCCGATACTCAGACGCTCCGATATCGAATGCCTTGTCCTGCGGCCGGGGTTTGCCTTCAATGTCGGTCGTCACACCCTGTCCGCTAAGGTCGACGCCCTGATCAATTGCGGGCGAGCCATTCCGCAGGCGGAAATCGCCAACATCCGCATCGACGAATTCTGGATCGTTCGTAAAGTTGTTTGAGAGGATGGTTCCCGTTCCAGTCGCATAGTCGGAGATTTCGCTTTCGTTCTTAAACACAATGTTGTTACGCACGTCGGCCTTGCGCGTCCCGCGGGGGCCGTTTCCGGCGTTGGCAACCGACAGCCCCTCGCCCCGATTGCCATAGACCGTATTGTTGTAGCAACGAGGCGAATCGCCGGACAAGTGGATCCCCGATCCGTTGCGATATACCACGTTATTGTAGGCAACGTTATTACTCCCCCAGACCAGCCCGAGGCCCGTAGCGCCGTTTTCGAAGCAGCGAACGTTGCGTACCGTGGTATTCGTTGCCTTCGGATATACGTGGATGCCCCACCCGACGTTGCGATAGTACCTCCCGCCGTCGATGAGATTGCCGTCACCGTTGAGGTAGATCCCGTGGGTCAGGCCATCGGTGCCATTGTCGTGCACGTCAAGGTTAATGAACCGGCACCCATCGCCGCCGGTCAGGATGCCCTGGCCCTTGGAGTTCTTGATCTCGCAGTTGCGCAACTCGATGTGGTGCGCCTGCGGAAAACCGGTGCCCCAGGTGATACCAACTCCCTGGCCGTTAGGTGCAGAGTCGAGAATAAAGCCGTCGAGTACGAAGTATTTAGTATCCACGAAATAGAGGCAAGCTTCGCCGTCGTCTGGTGGGATGATTACGGGCCGATGCCCGGGGTAGGCAGTCACTTTGACCGGCTGCTCCCAGGAGCTGCCGGACCGAAACGCTCCGTACTCAGTGATCCCCTTGTAGGTACCGTTCTTAACGTACAGAGTGTCACCGGGCTTGAGTACGCTGATGCCCTTGCGAAGTGTGCTGAAAGGGGCTTCCGGCGTGCCGGTATTGGCGTCGTCTCCGGTCGTGGCAAGGTGATAATCGGTAGCCCAGGCGCAGGTTGGCAATAGCAGAACTGTCAGCAGGAGTGCCACCCCCTGCAGAAACGTTTGCCTCATCTTTCGCATCGTGAGATCTCCTTTCAGAAGGTCTGTGCGCACAGAATCAAGGATCTTCGAACAAGTACAGCACCGCCTCGCCTGCAAATGGGGCCGTGAACTGATGCTTACCGCCTACCGCTTGAACGTTGCCGCTGCCGGCGATTTGCCCTTTGGCGGGGTTGAACCACTCGTAACGATACGTGCCGACGGTCAGCTCGACGGAAAACACTTCCCCCGCCTTGGGCTGGTAAACCAGATACTCCGTTCCCGGATCGGCCAGGCAGTATTTGGTGGTGGCCAACTCGCTTCGGGGCGTCATCGCCGCCAGGTTCATCTTGTTGGCGTACCGCAGTGCGTATCCGAGATTCCACCGCACGACCTCGAGCTGCTGAATGTTCCGGTTGAAAATCCCGGGATTGTCGAAGTGGTCCATCAGGACCAGGTTGTGGCCGCGCGTGAAGCCCTTCCACACCCAGGCCACGGGAGGAAGACCCCATCCGAGGCAGTGATCGGTGTCTATCAGATCGATCTTGTTCTCCACCACCTGTGGATCATTGATCCATTCCGCACCCCCGGGAGAAATCCAATCCGCGGGGCTGTTAATCAAGTCCGCATGTCGTCCGAGGTTTCCACCGCCCAGCGCCGTGATGCCCACAACATGTTGTTTGGGCAGCTTTGCCTCAGTGTCTTTCACGAAGCGCGCGAAATGATACTCAAAGTCCGTCGCGCCGAGGTGCAATTCGCCGCCGATCTCGTAAACCACGTTGTCGAGATCATTTAGCGTCTCAAGGACATTGGCAACATACGCCTCCTGCAAGCGAGTGATGGCGGGAATCTTCAGAGTGTGGACTTCAAAGCCCTGTCCGTCACCATTGGCGTCGCCGTCAATGCCGTTGATGTTGTTGTCTCGGAAATATGGATGGCCGCCCCAGAAATCCCGGTGGGCTCCTTGGTTCTGCACACAGTAGCACAGGTAGAACCAGAGGCCACAGTAGATCCCGTGGTCGCGGGCTTCGACGGTGCGTTGCCGCAACAGCTTGAAAAATTCCGGATTCAAGCGGTTGAGGTCGAATTTCGGCTTCCCATCGGTCGCCAAGCCCGGCCCGGTGCGCTCGTAGAGCATCGGCGTCCACAAGGTACTATCCCCGCGCAGCCAGCCGTTCTCCCACACCCGTAGCTTGGTGAAATTGTGATGGTATTTGCTCTCTGCTTTGAGGAACGCCGTGAAATCCGGGTTGGCGTATGCCTTCTGGACCGAGCCATGAATGGTGCTCCCGGAGAGAAAGATCGCCTTGCCGCTGTTGTCGGTGAAATAGTGTGGGTTTTGCGGATGTACCCGCAAGGGGCCTTTAAAAGGTACGGCAGCAGCAAACACTGCGGACAAACAAACAGTACACGCGATCACCCACACACAACAAAGCGACGGTAGCTTCTTCGCGGCTGATGTCCCTACAAGTGCTTCGTTTATTTGATTTGTTGACATGTTCAGTCTCCAAGTGCTCCTATTGTTGCTCCATCAGCGCCCGCCCCTCGATTCGGACTTTTCGCATCCAAACTAAAATCCCTTCCGTCGACATCGCGATACAACGGATCTGCAAAAATCGTGTGTTGGTCCAAACCGGAGAATTTCCTCCATTTGGCCAAGCTGACAAAGCGTTTCATTTCGCCTTTGTATTCGGTGTAATTAACGATAGCCTTGGAATAGCCGAACAGAAAGCCTTCGGTCTCGCGCGGCATGATGCTGTCAAAGATGGTGCCCTGCGGCTGCTCACGCAGGGCCGTGCCGTAGTTGTTGTAGTCGCAGTCAAACGTCTTGAGCTTGTCCTTTCGGCCGAGGTTCTCCTCGATAACGATCACATCGTTGCCTTGAAATGTGAAGCTGTTGTTACGGCAAATGGAATTCTCGCACGAATACAGGAAACACGCAGCCGAGTATAGGTTGGCCACGCACGTGTTTTGCATCAACGTGACATTCGGGCTATTGTAGAACCAGAAACCATGCTCCTGTCTAAAGAGGATATTGCCCCGGCCGACGAAGCTGGGCGACCTCACAATCCGCAACGCGTAGCCGGTCGGCCAGGCGCCGTGCCAGTGGGCGTTCCAGATGCGGCAGCCGCCAACCGTGACATGTGGCGACTGCTCGATTTCGATACCGCTTCGGCCATACCAGCGGATTTCCAGGCCGTGGATTTCGACGTGGGGCGCTTTGTAGATGCCAATCATCACGGACGCGCTGCGATTGGAATCCAGCACAGCCCGCCCCGGCTCGGCGGCACGGATCACAAGGGGACGATCCTTCGTTCCGCCTCGTGTTATGCGCACCGGCTCAGGGTAAAGGCCAAGCTGAAGAACGATTGTGTCGCCCGGTTTGGCGCGATCGACGGCGAATTGTACGGTGCGCACGGGCTGTTCAAAGGAACCGTCACGCCCATCGCGGCCGTTCTCACTCACATGCCAAAGCCGCCCCGGACCCAGGTCGAGCGGCGCATCGCCAACCAGCCCAAACGCACCACAGGGTCCCGCCTTATCTGCCAGCTTTGCGCAGGGACTGTCATTGGCCAATCGATAATCTTTCCGCTGCGGCCAGACGAACTTCGGATCGGCCACGATGTCTTTAGCGCCAATGGTCTTGAGGTCAGTGCGTGCGGACGACCAGTAACAATTGTGATTGATACTCCGCCCGGAGCCATCTTCCCGCACATAGATTTCAACCTGGCGGTCACAATTCGCCACGATGTTGTAGCAGAAGCGCTGCTGCGGATGCCAACTTGTCGAGCCGAATCCCAGGCCTTGCCCCAGGCCCACTAAAGTATTATGCTCCACAACATAAGGGGCACTGCCGGCTTTGATGAATACTCCCATGCCGAAACCCTCGCACAGGTTGCCTCGGACAATGCCGCCCCGGGCTGGACTGTAATACTGGATACCCGTGTCGTCCTGTGCATACATAGGCACCATGAACGAATCGCGCCGTTTATGAAGCCGGCAATCCTCGACCGTTGCATCCTTGCCTCCGACATAAACGCCGCCGCCAACATCTTCGGCCGTGCAGCGCCGCACGACGTTATTGTTGCCCGTAATGATGAAGCCCAGCGAGCAATTGCTGGACCGGCAATCTTCTGCAACGATGTGATCCACTCGCAGGTCGATCGCTGTGCTCCACTTCTCCCGTGTCAGAAAATTGCGAAAGGCGATCCCGCGTACGGTGACATACGGCCGGTTTACGAACAGGCCGTAGTCCTGTGCACTTATCAGCAGATCACCGCTCTGCGGAGCCTTACCG
>SMTZ1_10002754_pt1 | contig 18106 bp, 17 predicted proteins | sample DeeMarSWOR136_30_FD_25667 | JGI IMG/M metagenome (IMG submission 25667)
GTGCTTTCAGGTAATAGTCTTTGGCCCGGTCAATGGAGTCCTGGGAATAATAGATCTCACCTATGTTGTTATATGTCGTCGCAAGGCTACTCCCGTGTTCACGGTCTTCATAAGGTTGAAGCTCCTCGTGAATGGCAAGGGCCTTTTCAAAATATTCAAGCGCTTTATCAGGCATATCCTGTAGCCTGTATATTTCTCCTATATTGTTATAACCTACACTTATCTCCCATTTTTTTCCCTGCTTTTCACGTATTTCCAGTGCTTTCAGATAATACCTCACCGCTTCATCAAAAAGGCCCTGATCATAGTAGACTACACCTAACCGGTTGTAGAGCCATGCCTGTCCGCTTTCAGTGCTAAGTTCTTTGGCCATGGACAGGCATTTGAAATAGTCGGCAACGGCAGAATCATACAAACCCATATCATGATATAAGCCTGCATTTTGTGCATAATAGATAGATATTCTCTTCCTGTCGCCCATTTCTGAAGCGATCTCCAGTGATTTTTGAAAATATTGTTTTGTGCTGTCATATGTTCCCTGGATCTGGTGATTAATCCCGACGTCTATCAGGGCATCGGCCTCAAATCCCTTCGCATCGATTTTTTCAGCAAGTTCTATGGCTTTATGGAAATAGGTAGCTTTACTCTGCTTGTATCCTCCTTCATGGTGGGCAGAATAGCTTTCAGGCTATCAATCTGAGAACTTTGGGCGAATGATTGATCAGCAAAAGAGAGCAGGAATATGAATATGGTCAGTCTTACGCACCTTATTATATCAACTTTAAAGAAACAATTTGTCGATTTATCCTGCCAGAATTGGGATAGCTTGTTTGTAGGTTGTGGCATTACGTTATAGGATTAGCTACAGCATATCATTCTCCTCCAGCCATTGTCTGACCCTTTCATGCTCTGTCTGGTATTTGGCTTCAACATCTTTGATGATTTGCTGGAATTCAGGTTCGCCCCTTATGCTGTCGAATAATGGATCATTTTTGATTAATGTTACCATCCAACGTAGCTCTATTTGCCGCTGGTTAAAAATTCTTAAATTCTCATAAGCCTTTTTCTTCTCCCCTCTAAATGAATATGTCCCAGCAAGATCATAATATGTATATAGTAATTGTGACATTAGCTGTCCCAACTCATTATCCCTGTTGGAATATTTAATTTGTTCGTTGAAATAATATTCTGCTTCTTCTCTGAATCCTTTTTGCCAATAAACATATGCAATCCGGTGCATGTTATTAACACTTAGTTGATCGATAGATTTCAGTGTTTCATAAAATATTGCATAATATCTCAATGCTTCTTCAAATTGACCATTGAACATGTAATTATAACCTAAAGCCCATAGAATGTTAGGATCTTTTATATCTTCTGTGTATATCTTTTCTATGAATTCAATTGCCTTTTCGTAATCGCCACGACTAGTTTCAGCAAAGCTTAAAACTCTATAATATGCTATAGAATCGTCATCCAATTTAAGAGCTTCCTGAATATATAAATTACCTTTTTCAGTAAAACCGGCGTTGATATACACTATACCAGTATATCTTAATAATTCTGGCAATTCCGATCCTCGGTTAATAGATACTGCCAAGTGTAGATTTTCTAATCCTTTTACAAGGTCGTAATCACAATATAATATTCCCGTTACCAAATATGCAATCCAATCATTTGGATTAAATTTGATAGCATTATTGAGTTCTTTTATTGCCTTTTCTTTGAGACCTTTTATTGTATAATAATATCCCTTTAAAGTATATGCTTCAGCTAATTGATCATCATAGGAAAGTGCAATATCTGACAGGATTACTACAGTATCCAGAAAATCTCCTTCAACATAGGTGTCCGAAGTTAGAAAAGCGCCTATAATATTTGGAAAACTCTTCATCAATTTAGTAAAGGCTAATCCGGTATAAACCTGAGCAAATGTGGAATCATATTCCAGTGCTTTATTAAAAAGATCTGTGGCTCTATCCAGCACTTCTCTATTACGCATTAAGAAGAATTTCCAAAGTCCCTCACTTCCTCTCTGATAAAAATCGTAGGCAGTCAGGTTGGTAGTGGGTACTTTCTCAATGAGTTGTTTTTCTACAGGAGTAATTACTGCCTGTAATTCTCTGGCGATGGATTGTGCTACCTCACTCTGTACAGAAAAGATGTCTGTCCAGTTTCTATCATATTCCTTGGCCCATATGTGTCCTTCCTTCCCAGGCTCAATTAACTGAACAATCAGCCTGGCTTGATCTCCATACTTCTGAAAGCTTCCTTCAAGCAAAAATGCTACATCAAGTTCCTGACAAATAGCGGTGGCTGTTTTATCTGTTTCACGATATTGTTCAACAGAAGTCCGGGCCATCACCCTCAGATCTTTAATCTTAGATAAATGAAGCAGAATAGCATCCATTGCACCATCGGCAAGATATTGCTTTTCAGGATCCTCACTTAGGGATCTAAAAGGAAGTACGGCGATGGATTTGTCGAGTATAACTAAGTCTTCCACTTTCCCCCTGCGACCAAAAATGTTAAATATGATCAGACCAATAATGACGACAACACTGATATATGTTGCAATCTTCCAGGCATTAACTGTTAATGGTTTTTCCGTTACTTTCTCGGTAATCTCATGAACAGGTTTGGTCTTTTCAATTCCTTCAGGAGTGACATCATAGATCCAGGAAAGAATTACTGTAATTACGAAACCAATAACCAGAAGGAATATTACGAAAGTGATTGTCCAATCTGGAAAACCCATTCTGGGAAATATAATATCTACGGCTTCAAGTATTGCAAGGGCAGCAGCCGTGTAGATAACAATTACACGAATGACTTTCCTTCGTTTTAACTCTTGCCAGAAATTAAGTGGATTATTTGGTTTGTCAGACATTTGATTTAGAGGTGTTGGGCTAGGATATAAAAATAGTCTATCCTAATACCAATGTCAATTTGTGTTCAATGAATGATCCTAGTCATTCTTCTAGCAATTCAAGTGTTATTTATTCAGAATCATTTAAAAATATCCCAATTATTTTCGTAACCATTAGGATCATCAACCTCTATCCTAAAATTCCTCATTGATGGATCTCTGACTTTATGCTTTTTACTATCCAACCAGAACTGATGTTGCCATTTGACATAATTCGCAACATCCTTACTTGGTACGAGAAAGAATTTCGGAAGGATATCTACATCAGAGATATTAACGAAACAATAAATTAGTTTATCATCCTTAATTGATTCATGCTTCTTGGACATTGGCCAGCTATACATAAGTTTATCAGAGAAAAGCCATGTATGTCCTGGTTTATTAAATGTTGTTTTTACCTCAACTTTGAAAAGCTTATTGATATCCTGATTAGTAACCAGGATATCCACACCTTTTGTGTTACCAAGAGTTAGAGTAGCTATAAAGCCTCTAGCACTCAATTGAGCAAGGACATAATATTCCCCTGCTAATCCAATTTGTGTTTTGTCAATATTGACCATACTGAAAGTTACGAAGGTTTTTCCCTTTGTTCAAAAGATTGGGCCTTAAAGCACACGAAGCCTATTCCTAATCTGAAAGGCAAATGGTAGGATTGGGAATAGTCGATTTGAAATAAAAAATGGGATACAATTATTAGTCAGATTTAATTTTTATTATACCCAAACTCCCTAGTATGTAAGACATCTTTCCAAAATGCTTCTCTATTAATGATTTCATCATCTTCAGCATTCATACTCCTTGTTTCCAATAATGAAAATTGAAAATTATTGGTATATTCGAATCCTTTGGAACTAATTAATTGTTTTAGAATCTTATTTCCGCCATGTCCGTTGGCTATGTAATATTGCCAGCGATTCCAAAAGGCACTCTCGCCATATGCGGAGCCGACGTAAAGTTTGCCATTTGAAAGATCTGTAATTAAATAAATACCCTTTACGTTAGATAATGCGGATTTCCAAGACATTTCTTGTTGTGCAACAATTGATTTGAGTAATTCAAATTTAATCTTGATTTTATCGAAGCCCGGGAAAGGTTCTACTGTATATTTATCTCTAAGGATTTCTAGAAGCTCTAATCCATCGATGTAATTCTCCATTTTTGGATAAGAATATCTAAATGTTTTGATGAATTTAATAATTAGCCTACCGACCAATTCCTTTGAAATATCAAGTAGTTTAGTATGATATCTATATTTTCCATTGACTTTTTCTACACTAAGTCGCTTATATATTCCCGCATATTTTTAGAAATGGAAGAAGAATGAGAAGTTAACAGTATTGAAACTAAGACCCGCTCCAAAATCTCCGTTTCCGTCAGTAGAGTTATAAACTAATATGTTATTAGATGCTGCAAGAGACCATTTTGGAGTAAACCAATATTGTAATCCTACCCTGGCTCCAAAATCCAGGGTGTTGAACTTACCTCCGTCAGCGCTCGTATTATTATCTCCTCCTCCTATCCCAACAAATGCATCACCATAGAAGGCGAATTTGTCAACTATCGGTATATAGTACCTGAAGTAAGGTTCAATGCCCCATGCGTTTGAATTGTTTCCACTTGAATAGGTCAGGGTGCCTCCAATCCCCATTTTGTCATTAAGCATAATACCAAAACTAGGACCAAATGTGAAATCCCTATTTGACATGGCGCCGAAGGTAACTTCGCCGCCCAGCCACATGGTTGGAGAATCTCCACTGCCACTACTTTTTGTTTCTTGCTCATCTTGGGCAACAACAGTTGTCATCAATAAAAGACCGAATGTAAATACTAATAATTTTTTCATCATAGTGTATTTTAATTTTTAGAATATCCATTTCATAATTATTGATTATAAATATATTTAAATCTATGTAGGATTTCTGGAGTGAATTATTAACAACTTCAGTAATGTGACGGTTCCGGGGACGGCTTCTGGTAGGGTATTTCCTATGCCATTTAGATGAGAGAGTTAGTTTCGGCTAGCTCTCTTTTTTATTGGGGAGGGTTGAATTGGGGTTGAAGAATTCTCATTTCAAATAACCTTCCTTAACCTAACTCTCCGCAGGTTGTGGAGGTTTCATATGCATTAGAATGGTTGTAAAAAAACCCCATCATCTGACAGGGCAAAGCGGATTATTGAACTATTTCATGTTTAGAGCACCAGCCAATCCGTATAGACTGATTTCCATTCTATCATTTCAATCAATTTATCCTGTGTCGGTTGGAACTTGCTCATGGCTTCTTTTCCCTTATCGCTCATATTTCCAGGTTCAGGAATCCAGTAATTCCTTTCATCCAAAGACTTAAAATAGATGAATTCACCATATTCCCCTTCGTTTTCTCCCCGCTCGCCTTTCAGTAAGTACAATTTGATCCCGGGGAAATGTTTTTCAAAAGTTGGTGCGTATTCTTCCAGGAAAAATTTTTCAAACTCCATTGAAGTTACATTTTCTTTTAATGTGATTTTCAGTGCATGCAACCCAAACATATTTCCACTTTGCAGGGTCGGTCCACCGACTGCGGGGTAACTGGTAGTCCAGATGTCGCGGTCCATTAGCCATTTGCCATCTACCTTCTTCCAGGTAACAATGTATTTGCCGGCATCGATAATTACATCACCATCCGTGTAAAGTGTATACTTTCCTTCTTCAATTGCAGTATTCCCAAATCCTTCAGCAATTGTAGTTTCCAGTTTTACTTTCTTGACGCCCATTTCGGTTGCGCCACTCCAGAATGCTTCAATATTTTGTCTTCCTGCTATTATTTCGGAATTTGCTGGAAACAGCTTTCCCTCTTCCGTGTAATGTTGGGCAACAGCATTCATGTCCCCTGTATTAAAGGCTTCCATGAATTCGTTATTTGCCTCGGAAATTTCATCAGACAAATTAACCGATTGTTGTGTGCAACTCATAATAAATAGTAATCCGAAAAGGATAACCAGCATTTGGAATACTGTTCTTTTTCTCATAATGGTAAAATTAATGGTTATTAAAGGCAAAGTTTAAACGTAGAAATAAATGTGAGATGCCAAATCCCTTGTGACCGAACTCTGCGAAATGTGGGAAATCGTAGTCGAAGTTAAGGCGATATAATCAGATTGTCAATTATTTAAGCCTGTTTTTTTTCATTTGGTTCCAGAGTATTATAATTGATCACTTTAGGATAGCCTTAATACATGCGAAAACTTTTCCTGGCAGGAAAGGCATAGGGTATGATTTGATAAATATGACATCAAATAAAAAATGGGATACAAGTTATAAGGAAAGACCCCAACCATAGGTATGATTATTGCTATTAAAAATTTAAAGGCAGCAAAGGATTATGAATCCCATTAGGAGTAAGCATATCTTCATCAGTTTGTTTGTTGCTTTCATTATTTTCATTTTAGTGAGAGCAAACCAAGACGACTATTCAGTTGAAAATTCTGGGATACACAATCCCCTCCAATCTAAAAAATCTTGTCCTTCCCTAAATAGTGAACAACCCTTTTCCCAATATCATCAAAATTCTCCATCCAATAACAACCTTAATAGACATGAAATTCTCCAAAAGAAATTGAAAGGTTATAGAGAAACTGTATCTTAATACTATCAGGAAAGGGATGATGTAAAGGCTGCTACATTACTATTTAAAATCACTCTGGTGAGGTGTAACCAGAGCCATCACGGCCACTTTGAATATTGAATTAGATTTCATATATCTGGACAAAATTGCAGTTGAACTTCATTTTTATCCAAAATAAGGATCATAGAGCGAGATATTGGACATGAGGTAAAGGAACTTTTTGGCCAATACCCGGTTGTGACGATAACCGGTCCCCGGCAATCGGGAAAGACAACCCTTGCCAAACTGGTTTTTCCGGAATTGCCCTATTATACACTCGAAAATATTGCACCGGCGTGACCGTGCCCTTACTGATCCAATAGGTTTTCTTGACAACTTAACTGAGGGGGTGATTCTCGTTGAGATCCAAAGGGCTCCCGATTTGCTGTCCTATATCCAGGGTATTGTTGATGATCTCAACAACCCCGGATTGTTTATTCTAACAGGAAGCAACCAGTTTTCCCTGCTTGAACAAATTACCCAGTCCCTTGCAGGAAGAACAGCCATGTTAAAACTGCTGCCCTTTTCGTTCAGAGAAGTCAGGGCTATTGCCGGGGAAATGTATACCAATGATTTGATCATCAAAGGGTTATATCCCGGAATTCATTCCAGGAATCTGAATCCTAACAAGGCATACCGGAACTATTATGAAACGTACATTGAAAGACATTTGAGACAGATAATCAATATCAAGGATCTTGATGTATTCAGGCGGTTTGTTAAACTATGCGCCGGGAGGGTGGGACAGATATGGAATGCCAGTAATCTGTCAAATGACACGGGTGTCTCGATCCATACAATACAGTCCTGGATTTCTGTATTACAGGCCTCGTATATAGTTTTTCTTTTACCTCCCTGGTATGGCAACATCAATAAACGGCTCATTAAATCTCCAAAACTTTATTTCCATGATGTGGGCCTTGCGAGCTACCTGTTGGGCATAGAAACTGAAGTCCAGCTTGACCGGGATCCCCTGAGGGGTGCCCTGTTTGAAAACCTGATCATCAGTGAAATGATGCAAAGAAGGTTTAATCAGGGACTGGATAGCAATCTGTATTAATATAGGGATCGTCATGGTTAGGAGATAGATATAATTGCTGGAACACGGGATTCACTTGAATTGTATGAAATCAAATCAGCACAAACATTCACAAAGGATTTCCTTAAAAATCTGAGATACATAAATAAATTAATGTACCGTCTTATTAGATCCTTGACACTGGTTTATGACAGAAAAGGAACTATTGAAAATGTCCGCCTTGTTCCTTATCGCAGATTGTAAAAATCTCACTTGAACCGTAAGTTTTTCTATTTGCTATCGGGTATCTGCCATCCTTTAATTTCCTGCATTTCCGCATTACCACCCTAACAGTAGCCATTGATGATCCCAACTATGTTTGAAATAAATTTACAGGAATAAGGATCTGGTTCCTTTTTTTATTGGGTTGAAATGGGGTTGAGGGATTGTAATATTTTATTGTCCGGAACAACTATTTCTTGATAATTAAAAAAGAAATAAATATCTTTAAATCCTTATTAAAATCCGCTATCATGAAAAAATTTATTGTTACTTATCACATGCCTGATGAATTGCTTTGGGCTGAATCCAATGCTGAAGATAGGGAAAAGGGAATGGAAGAATGGATGGCCTGGGCGGAAAAATGCGGAGACAAGCTTATCGACTTTGGAACTCCATTGATGGGGGGACAGAAACTTTCACAGGACGGAAGCAGTCAGGAGAGTAAAAGACAGGTTTGCGGCTACTCAATACTTCAGGCGGAAAACATGGACGAGGCAAAGGCACTGCTGCAAGAACATCCTCATCTGGGCTGGAACGGTGCCTGTGAGATCGAAGTGCATGAATCCATGCCCCCTCCAGGTATGTAGCACCGCAATTGAAGGACACTGGTTCGAATCCATTATCCCCCACCACCGATGAAGGAGAAGTTAGATTGAGATGATTTGGCTCCTTTTTTACTGGGTTGAATTGAGGTTGGAAGTCAGAGTTTGATTATCTTCTCGGTCCTCACAAAATCCTCTGAGTTCACTGAAATTAAATTTAATACTTACAACTTACTTGTTGGATTAGGATTAAAACGCCAGAGCCTGTAAGCTGGTTTCCATCATGCCTCCCATACAGCCTGGATTATAAAGAACAGGATAATTTCCGGACATGATAATCAGGGAAAAGGTCCGAATGATGTCATTGTAATATCCCCATTTTCCTCCGGTACTTTTATTACGAAGCTCGGTGTAAATATTGTTACATCACTGCTGGTGCTCAGAAGATACCATGGATGCCACACCAAATGCCCCCAGGAAGGCACTGCTGCCGCCGTTAGGATTCACTAAATTCCCATTCAGATCATATCCAGTACCAATTTTCTCTATTTCCTCATTCGATGATCTCCTGATTGGGTTTGAAAGGCTATCAGGAATCGAGTAAGTCAGGGGATGCGTTTGGGGACCATTCAACAAATATCCATAATAACGCTCAGCAGCATTCCCCAGCCTATTCCTTCTGAATAGGTGTCATATGGCTCACTGCCACCAAAGGCAATACCTTCACCAATGTGAACTCTGTCGCTGATCCCTGGAGGACAGCCTTCACTGGTAACCGAATTTCTAATAAAATCATCATAGGCTCGTAAACAGTCCTGGTTCATTGCTTCCTGATCCATACAATCCGGTTTAATACCATAAGGATAAGTATTAGCCTGAGGAAATAAATAATTTATATAGATACGGTATTTTTTCTTATATATTCTTCGAGTTTAGAGGGTGAGGGGCCGATATAATGAAAACATTCCGCCCTGTCCAGTCCATATTTTTCTCCAATTATTCTATCCTGATCCAACACAAATTCTTTTATGTAATTGAAGTTGGCTGTCTGGTCATCGTTACCCAGTATCGCTAATTTCTTTCCCTCCTTAGCTAACCTTTTTCTTAGCCGTGCGCCATTGTCTCCACCGGGCCCTTGTGTTTTACAGACCATATTACTCTCTACCTTTATATCGATAAACCTGCTGATATCCACTACCCGGTTTACAAGCTGAGGTCCCCTGGCAAAATAATACATCTCTCTCACAGTATGAGGTTCCACAACCTCTAATTGTTCCGGATAATCGGTACGCATGCCTGCCATCCAACGAGCAGCTTCAACTGCCCTGGCTGTAATATAATGGTCAGGATTTTCTTCATAATGTCCCCATGGATCATAACATATCAATGTATCTACTTTCAGCAACCTGAACAAAAATATAAACCTTCCCTTAATGTCCTGAATGTTATATTCATCCATCCTGTGATTTCGATAATTCAGGTCATACGTCTTTTTAAGCCCCAGAACCTTTGCCACCTCTGCATTGTCCTTTTCATTATTCAAAACCCTCTCCCCCAGGCTCGCACCCGCACCTGCTGCATCATCATTGGATGTCCTGATCAAATATCCGGTATAACCTTCATAAATAAGCTTTGCTACGGTACCTGCAGCATAAAACGGGATATCATCGCAATGTGGTTGTATTACTGCCAGCACTTTTCCCCTGTGGGGTTGTCCTTCTGATACCCTTTCAATGGTTACATCATCCTCTTTCTCAAAAGAATGTGCCAGTTTATCTGTTTTTGGCTCTGTGAAGCCTAATGAACCATATGCAGCTGGGGCAAGCGCTCCAAAAGCTATGTTTTTTGAAATGAACTTCCGTCTTTCCATAATAAGATAGTTTTACATGTTAGTGCATCAGTTGTAAATTCAATAGTAATTTTTTTTACAGAATAGTTGGAGATTTCTCCATCCCTTCAAGTTTTCAGTTTGTTCATCCAGATTTTCAATTATTTTCTGTATGAAGAAGTTAAAAACCAGGAAATTTTATCCCAAGTGAGCATTTGTTGTAGTTGTCCGGATTTTTGTTTTTATCAACAAACTGACATTTCAGCCCTCTCCAGACCGATTTTCTTCAGTCACATTGCTGCAGGCAGGCCCTTTGTTATGATTCCTTATTCCGCTTACGTAATTCACTTCCCAGAGGAGCCCATATGAACAATAAATGAAACAACATCACCCCAACAATGATACGGTTAATTTCATCTTTGTATGGACTGTCTTTTAACACCATAGCACAGCCTAATATTACTGCAGCCCAGACAATTGCACTTGCAATTATTAAAAATCCAGTTTTGCTTTTTTTCATGAATATTACTTTTTGGTGATTGCGTTGGTTTTAGATGGGTTCGAATAAAGTAATCGTGAGATCCCTTATATAGGCATAATTGTTTCCTCTGTACCAGAAATAAACTCCCAATTCGTCTTTTTTTGTTCTTACTTCAGGTGTCAGATATGTCATGGTGAATGTATTCCAATCATTCTGCATAACATCCAATTGGCTGAGACTTTTAGTCCTGTATTGGTAAGGCTTGTTTTCATAATGGAAAGCCATAACCAGCATTGGCAACTCACCTGTAAAATTATCCGGTATGAATATTTCTGCAGTAGCCATAATGTATGCGTGATCTTTGTGTGTTAAATCTTTAAATCTCATCTTAAAAGCGGGAGTGAATTTTCTTGTGCTATCCAGTTTAAAATAATTGACAGCAAGGGAATCCTGATCTGTGTTTGAGAGCATAAAACTATTGAAATGAATAACCCTGCTTTCATATTCATTACCATTGAAACGGGGTTCATCCGGAGTAGCTGACCGGGCTACCAAAAGAAGCTTTTTGTCCTCTTCACTTACCCTGGTTTTTCCAAAAATCCTGAAGTAGTATTCACGGGTCATTCTTTCCCTGTTTAAAATTCCATTTTGAAATTGCCATGTTTGAAACAGGTTCAGTGAAACAAGTGATATCAGTACAAAATTGAAGAGGAGATGAATGATCCTGTTTCTGGATGAAATCCATTGGTATAAATAACCCAGTGGCAGGGCCAACAAAACATATGACGGGACAATGGATCTTGAACTGAAACTGCCTCCGGCATAGTGCCATAGACTCCAACTGGCGATTATATAGATATTCAGAATCGTAAAAATCAATATGGCATAAATGGCTGATTTATTTTTCCTGTACATCAGGATAAAACCAATAACTGCCAGAAACATGATCGGGGTGTACAGGAACCAACCTTTTCTAAAACTGAATAAAAACTTAAATATATGGGGAGACAGCAACTCAAAACCAACACTTGGGTCCGTATAAGAATGATAGAAATAACTCCCGGTCGCTGATCTCCAGTACAGCATCTGGGGAATTAAAACCACAAAGGAAACAATCATAAATACCAGCACATGTGTATAATTCCTTTTCAGGAGATGCAGCTTATCATAGAGACTCGGTTTATCATGGATGGTCCACAACAGCGGCACCAATATGACAATTATCTCCGAAGGTCTTATCAGCGTGATAAATCCGAAAGATATCCCCATTAATACAGCATAACTTATCTTTTGGGAATGGTGCCATTTTATGGTATAGTAAACCAGTATGGCATAAAGGCTGAAAAGGAAATTATGGCTTAACAGGGATCCCTCATAAATGTTAAGCTGATAGTAATTTGTCCCCAAAAGAATCAGCAAAAGCAGTAATGTTGATGTGGATATATTGAAGTAGTTTCGGAGGACCTTGTAAAGAAATATCAGGCCTGTTAATGCCCAGAACAGACCACCCAAAGTTAAAATGAACTCATAAGGTCTGGAAAATCCATCAGCCGGAAACCCTGATGGTAAAGCCAGTAAATGAGCAATGAAGAAAAACGGACTTACCAGGATGGCTACTCCTGAAGTATATTTAATTACCCGGTGCTTTTCACTTTGAGAGACCTGATAAAAGGTTGAAGATGGATTGTATGTTTCGAATACAGACTGTATCCAGTTGCCATCCTCGAGATAGGGATCGTGATGGATGAACTGTGCCGGAAGGTATAAATAATAACCAAATACATCCCATGTCAGCACCCGATCGCGAGGCTTAATGATGTGGGCTGAAAACACAATGAGTAACAATCCACATAATTTAATTTTATTCCGATGTTTGAATATAATCTCTGTAATCAAAGCCTATTTAATACATTTTACCACTAAAATAATATAATGGCGTTGAATGTAAGTGAGTGTTGAGAAATATGGATACTGGATGGGAGGGTATTCCGTAAGGAATAGAATACACCAGTATATAATCGGCTGTCATAAAGCATGGACACAGATCATAAATGATGAGCAGCAGGTCTACCTGTTGATCAGTGTTCTGATCTTTCTGCCGGTTACATCCAGTAGTTCAGGGGTAACATATCCGGCCTTTGCCATACCAAATTCGATCAATTCAGTCATTCAATCCATCTAGATTTGGCCTAAGCCTTTCATCATCTTCCAGTAATTGATGCCAGTAAACAGGCCTGCCCTGGTAAGCTGCAGTTCTTCCGAGAATGGTCACCAAATTGCTGGTAACGCTGGCTTCCACCGTAACATTTTCATGATTGCCTTCTGTGATATATTTATGGAATGTGGCAATATTATTGACAGCACCTTCTAAAAAAATACCTGGTGATCTTCCTCCACGATAATGATGATTGCCTTTGATGATTACGTTCCCTCCGTATTGGGTTTCAAGGACACCTTCAGATCCGAACATCCTGTTACGGATCCCATCAGGTGTAGTGCCATGTCCATTGAATTGACGGGAGCTGAACGTTACCCCCACATTATCGGGATATTGGTAAACAAGTGCAAAATGATCCCAGCATGTACCCTTATCTGTCCTGACTTTGTGACCACCTGTGCCAACAGCGTAAACAGGATTGGTATTCATGATCCAGCTCATCACATCGAGTGTATGAATATTCTGTTCAGTAATGATATCACCTGAAAGCGCTCTGCTAAGTCCCCAGGCACGTAATTGATTTTCTGGATTTGTGGGATCAGCATCCAGATAAGTTTGTTGATTTTCGAACGGATTTTCAGCATGATAACTTGCCTCGCCAAAGGCAAATGTGCCCAGAGCGCCATTATGCACATGTTTTATTGCTTCGATATAATACTGATCAGCACGGGTTTGAAAGTCAACAATAAAGCATAATTCTTTTAATGTGGCGGTTTTACCGCTGTCTTCAATACTTTTGCATCCCGGAACGTCAACCGCAACGGGTTTTGAGAGAAATACATGCTTTCCGGCAGCAACTGCAGCTTCTGCCTGTTCGGGATGAAAGTACGGAGGACTTTCAATGGCCACTCCATCAAGATCTGTTTCAAGTAATCTTTTATAGCCTGAAAGCCCGGTGAACCGTTTCTTGCTGGCAATTTTGAATTGATCACCAAACGCATCAACCCTGTCTTTAAAATAATCAGCTGCCCCTGCGATCTCGTAATGACCGTTTTCCTTGAATAAATCAGCAATCCATGTACCTCGTCCACCACACCCGATCAAACCGATTTTTATTTTTGAATTTGCGCTTGAACCAAAAACAACATCCGGTTTCATAATTGAAAGTGAAAAGGCAGCAGCGCTTGTTCCTGCGATAAATTCTCTTCGTGTAAATGATTTACTTGCTTTTTTTGACATTACTTCTATTTTTTATGGGTGTAAAACCTATTGTGAAGAATCCGGTAAATGCAAATTATAATACTTCTCTCAAAGTAACAATTTTTCATTTCGATCAATATCATCTTTAACCGCGCAGGAATGGTCAATTTTACTGCGTGTTGGTTTTGCGGGAAATCATAAATCTTGTACCTCCTTATGTAAGGCTCCCCTTTTATTCCTCATTCTTTCTTCATATTCCCGCACATCTTTCTGGAAATATTCTTTTATAGTATCTCCTTTATAAATCGGATTTTCGACTTTGAGTACCCAGTAATGATCGAGGGGGATTGAGCGGATACTCCCAGGCTCATGCCAGGTTCTGACCATGCCATCCCATGATCTGTCAGGGTGCGGCCATAGTCCTTCACCGTAGATTACATTACCCCGTGTAAAATCTACGAGTACCATTCCATATTTCTGGAGTGTCTTTGCAATGGCCAATTCACCGGGAAGAAGGTCAAACTGGCCCAGGTCCAGGTCTGGATCCAGCTGGATGACAGCACCTTCCGGAATGCCACCCGGGAAATTGCCATCTGTCCAGGTGGCCGGTGGATAAGCGAACTCCTTATATCCTACAAACCGGCAACCCGCAGCGATTTTATGATTGATCTCCCCCCGGATCACCTCGTCATAGCGTATCAGACCGGCGATAATGGGTACTCCTGCAGCCCTTCCCGGGCCATATCTGTGAATCGACTCATTATCCTTTACGGGGAACTGGTCCAGCTCAAAGACGCCCGGACCATCCAACGCATACACCATCCCGGTGGCTGATTCCCATTGTCCATCCTCCCTTTTTCTGACCAGAAACATATCCCATGCCATCTTTTTCTGCCAGTCCACGATGGCCACATGCATATCTGTACCCGGTGATGGTAAGAGGTTATCTGGAATGGGAACACCTATACTGTCAAATTTTCTAGAATGACTGAATTTCCAGTTTCTTCCAGTGATCTGATGCACCTTTTGAAAAGGGACAGTACTATCTACTTCATATACTGGGATGGTGTATTCACGAAGGTTGATGCCAAAATTCTGCTCACTGGCATCTTCCTTCAGCAGCCCGATCCAGTAATCACTTCGTGGATCGATTTCCACATTATCTCCGAGGGGAGTATTCCAGAAGCTATTCTCAGAGAAAAAAGTGCTGGGTTGGCTGTCATTGTTCTGCTTGCTGCCAATATGTTTCTGGTTACATCCCGGAAGTCCCATATATAATAATGCAAAAAGCACAATTTCAATTTTTATCATGATGTCGGATTTTATGAATTATGGATCCGCTCCAAAGCTTCCACTAATTTAGTGCTTTTGCTCATTTTTCGTTTTTAGCCGTTGCGGATCCGGAGACAGCATACATTAAAATTGGCATATTCTTATAACTTCATATCGTGATCTTAAACTGGTTTCCAAAATATTAATAATCAAAATAATGAATTACAAGTTTTCAACGTTTCTCCTGATTCCACTGATTTTATTTTTATCGTGTAACTCTTCCGAGAAGGATGCTGACAATTCCGGCAAGGCCTGCAGCACTCCGGAAGCCGAGGGCATTTCTTCTCATGCCATCATGGATTTTGTAGATGCACTTGAAAGAGAGCAAACAGATGCCATCCATAGCATTATGCTCCGGAGACATGGAAAAATCGTTGCAGAGGCCTGGTGGGCACCATTTCATCCGGATAGTCCACATATGTTATATTCCCTCAGTAAGAGTTTTACTTCAACTGCCATCAGGATGGCACAGGATGAGGGATTACTGAGCATCAATGATCCTGTCATTTCCTTTTTCCCTGAAGAAGCACCGGATGATCCAAGCGACCATCTGAAAGCCATGCGCATAAGGGACCTTCTTAGAATGAACTCAGGCCACCAGTCAGGCACAAGTGGTGGGATGAGGGAAGGCAAGACCTGGGCGGAGGGATTCCAGGCATTGCAGGTACAACATAAACCCGGTACCCATTTCGTATATAACAGCGGTGCAACATATATGTTATCTGCGATCATTCAGAAGGTTACAGGGGGAACCCTGCTGGAATACCTGAAACCAAGACTTTTTGAACCTTTGGGCATCGAAAATCCAACCTGGAAATCAGATCCGGATGGTATTAATGTTGGCGGATGGGGATTGAGTGTGACCCGGAGACATTTCGAAATTTGGTCAACTTTACCTTCAAAAGGGTAACTGGAATGGAAAACAACTGATTCCGGAAGCATGGATTGAGGAAGCGACATCCTTTCAAACTTCAAACGGCAGTGATCCCGATAGTGACTGGGAGCAGGGTTATGGCTATCAGTTCTGGCGCTGCCGTCATAATTGTTACAGGGGAGACGGGGCATTCGGTCAGTTTTGTATTGTTATGCCCGAGCAGGATGCAGTACTCGCCATTACATCCGGTTCATCCGATATGCAGGGAATCCTGAACATGGTTTGGGAACACTTGCTGCCGGCTATGGAAGAAGATGCATTGCCACCTGATGATGAGGGATTAAGTCTGTTGAATGAAAAATTGCAGGGACTTGCAATCAATACTGTCGAGGGTGAAGAAAAATCACCCAATGCTTCTCTTTTCTCCGCCAAGACTTACATCGTCGAGCCAAATGACCGGGCCATTGAATCCATTGCATTCGATTTTGAAGCTTCACCCGATATGATAACGATCAAAAGCGAAAAAGGGGAACAATCATTCAGGGTGGGATATGGAACCATGGAAATGGGATCTATGATCAATCCCCGGCTGGTATCCAGAGAAATTGCCGTGAGTGGTGCATGGGAGACACAAGATAAATACCATGTAAAGATCATTTACTATGAAATACCACATGAAATAGAATATACCTTTCAGTTCAATGAGGATAGGCTATTATGGGATACGGATCTGAATGTTTCCTTCGACCCCACAAGTTTTGAACAACTTAAAGGAAAGGCATGATTTAATTCAAAATTATGACACGGAACGAAGAAAAAAGTCGCAGAAAATTTTTACAGAAGTTGATTGCCGGTACTTCCATGATGGGGCTTGCCCCTTGCGTGATGTCGCTTGAAAGTTGCAGCAAAAACGATATGGCCCCGGAAATACCACATCGTGCCCTCGGTAAGACCGGCGAGATGGTAAGCATGGACAGTCTTGGCGGCCAGGCTACACTGGAACAGTCTGGGATGCAGGATCAGGCTGTTGGGATCATTAATTAAGCTATTGATCTGGGGATAAATTACATCGACACATCTGCCTATTATGGTACGCATAGTCGTGGTACAAGTGAAAGAAATATCGGGGAGGTCATGAAAACACGCCGTGATGAGGTCTTCCTCGCTACTAAAACTTTCTCCAGGAATTATGACGGGGCCATGAGTGACCTGGAGAAGTCTTTGCTGAACCTTCAAACAGATAAAATCGATCTCTGGCAGATCCATAGTGTAAGTGAAAATGAGAATCTGGATTGGATCTTTTCAGATAATGGCTGCCTGAAAGCCTTTGAAGAAGCAAGGGACCAGGGGACAGTTCGTTTCCTTGGCATCACAGGACACGAGGGGCCGGGACCGTTGAAAGAACTGATTGAACGCTATCCTTTTGATACAGTTCTGATGGCACTCAATGCAGCAGACAGACAATGCTTTTAGATTCTCATTTTTTCTAAAGTCGAGTCTCTTGCACTGGAGAAGTATGAAATATCAGGAGATTTTTGCGACTGCCGATAGTTTATACAGATCCTCTAAAACTACCATGGATCCGAGACTTGCTGGCACTCATTATTTAGAAGGCGCTGCCATAAGTTACTTTTTAACAAACATTTAAGACCTGATGTTTGTTAAGTAATCTAGTTTTAAAAACTTTTATTAACAATTAGTTATTATGACACGGAAAATTTCTACTCTCAGCATTGCTTTGGCAATGATGGTAGCTTCGGTTACCGCGCAAACTGCCCGTGTTCAAGTCATTCACAACTCTGCCGATGCTGCGGCTTCGG
>SMTZ1_10033198_pt1 | contig 18103 bp, 20 predicted proteins | sample DeeMarSWOR136_30_FD_25667 | JGI IMG/M metagenome (IMG submission 25667)
TGGTGGATTTTTGCGGATTCGGATGCGCCCCCTGCGATGCCATTGCCCGCATCATAGACAAACTGGCCCTAGAGTATTCAGGTCGGCTCAAATTTTGCAGACTAAACGTAGATTTGAATCCCCGGACAGCTTCAAAGTACCAAATCATGAGCATCCCACAGATATTGTACTTTAAAGGTGGCAAAGTAATTGAACAAAGCGTAGGTGCCGTTCCTGAGTCTGTACTCCGTTCAAAATCGGAATCAGTGTTGGGGCAACAATAAACTCACAAATTAAGAGAGCTTCCCATAGAAAAACGCTGGGATAAGCGAGATGATAGGAGGGTAACTGTGCTGGTGCTTGGCAATGGCTACGTGTTTTGTAACTTGATTCATCACCCTCAGCCTAGTCTCTTCCTATCAAGAGCGAGGAAATTCAGACTCTCAGTGGTGAAGGAATAAAACCTGCATCACTACTGGTGTGAACGCGCGTAGTTTCTTGCGTGGAAAAACCTTGTTTGGTATGATTGGGGAGATAAAATGGACAACATAGAGCTAAAGGTTATTAACCGGGAAATTCTCGGTAAGAAAGTCAAGCATTTACGCCGCCAGGGAATTACTCCGGTGCATCTTTTTGGGCACGGCATTGAGTCCCTAGCGCTACAGTGCGACACTGGTGAAATTGAGCGAGTGTTAGGTCAAGCTGGACAGACCAGGCTTATTAACCTCAAGCTCGATAAGGAAAAGAAACCAAGGACCGTTGTAGTTCGCGAATTTGATAGAGATTGGCGGAAGGGAGAATTGCTCCATGTCGATTTTTATCAGGTGAAGATGGAGGAAGAGATAAAGTTAGATGTTCCTATTGTCTTAGTCGGAGAAGCGCCAGCCTTGAAGTCTAAAGCCCATATGCTGGAGCACGAACTCGCGACATTAACCGTGGAATGTTTGCCGGCGAAAATTCCCGCTAGCGTAGAAGTGGATATCGGTTTACTTACGGAGCCAGAGCAAACGATACGCGTCAAAGATGTCACCCTAGATAAAGATATTACCGTTCTAAATGACCCAGAGTTGGTTGTAGCGAAAATTAGTTTACGACCTGTAGAGAAGATAGAGGAAGAGGTAGAGGAGATAATAGAGGTGGCGGAGGAGGCGGTTGAAACTCCCGAAGAAGCTGCACCAGGTGAGGAAGCGGAAGAGACATAATCTTTCCAATTACCCGGTTGTCGTTTCTGTATCTATATCTGTATGCTGCACTTGTTTGCTTAGCGATTTCCTGGTACAATTTCCAAGACCGATTATTAGCTCTCTCCGAGCTGTCTTGCCTAAAGAAAATCCATGGTAAGCAGACGGTAGGCTAAAAAGCCTCGAGGGCACAGATAGAAATGCCTGTGCCTCCCGTGCTAGGAAAGGAGGGAATATGGAGCTTGGTTTTTGGGCAGCACCGTTTTTGTGACGGTGCTTTTTTGTTCCCGCTTGTTGCCTCCTTATTAGCTGCCAAGCATTCGATGGACTTAGATTGACAACAGGGGTGGCAGCATGACATTCAAGGCTTCCGCAGTTCATATCTTGTAAAAAGTTTCTGACGAAAAAAGGGGAGTTTTTAATGAAAGGAATTTTGCCTAAAGTAGCTTCAATTGTTTTGGTTTTTATATTACTTATAACGATTGCCGGCTGTAGCGGGCAAACAGAACCAGAAGTACTGAGGGTAGCAACTACTACCAGTCTTTACGACACTGAATTATGGGATACTCTAGAGTCCACATTTGAGGAAAGATATAACGCCGACTTGCAGATAACAGCAAAAGGCACAGGTGCTGCTCTGCAATTAGGTATGGATGGTGATGTGGATGTGGTTCAGCATTTATAGCCGGTGGTTACGCTCTTAGAGCAGAAGGATATGGTGCAGAGCGAGTCCCTTGGGCTTATAACTATTTCATCATCGTAGGCCCTGAGGCTGACCCCGCAGGCATTAGCGTAGGCGACTTAACTCCAGAAGAAGCCTTCCAAAAAATCCAGCAAGAGGGGGCACTTGACCCGGAGACGGTCAAGTTTGTCTCTCGAGGGGATAACTCGGGAACTCACGGCAAAGAAAAAGCCGTCTGGGGGACTGGAGCGACCGCTGGCTGGTATATCGAAGCCGGGACAGGCATGGGGGCAACACTGGCCATGGCTAACGAAATGATGGCTTACACCCTAACAGACAAGGGAACCTTCCTTGCCTACCAAGGCGACCTGGATTTAATAACCTTGTTAGACACAGGGGATATTTTGCTCAATGTGTACACGGTGCTCATCTGCAAGAACGGCGTTAATCCTGAAATGGCTCAAAATCTGGTAGATTTCCTTAGAGCAAATTATGTCCAGGATTTAATCGCTGAATTTGGCGTGTCAGATTATGGAGAATCGCTATTCTACCCGTATAATCCAGAGATTTGTGACTGATAATCTTAACAGGGGAGGTGTGACATGCCGGTCATAGCATCGATAATGAAGTCTAAAAAGTGCGGTACTGAAGTAAGGTCAGATTGGAAATTCTGCCCTAACTGTTCTGACAAGATTACCTGCACTGGGAAGTACGAAGCCTGTGCTAAAAAATACCATGTTAAAGCAGGTGGGGGCAATTGACTGAAATATGGGATGGCCTTACCAAGGCCATAGAACTCATAATATCCCTTGACCCAGAGGTAATGCAGATAGCTGGGAGGTCCCTAGTCATTTCAGGGACCTCCTGCCTCGTCGCCTCGCTGATCTGCCTACCACTGGCCAGCCTGATACACTTCAATCAATTCCGCGGAAAACGGGCCATAGTAAGTACTATCCAGACGTTATTCGCTATGCCCACTGTACTTATTGGCTTAGTTGTTCTAGTGCTACTCTCCCGCGTCGGACCACTAGGTTTTTTTGGCATACTCTTCACACCCACTGCCATGGTGATCGGCCAGATCCTATTAATCAGTCCCCTGCTGCTCGGGTTCACCGTTTCTGCACTGAGCGGTGTAAGTCGGGAGATTGTGGATACAGCGACATCGCTCGGTGCCAGCCGCTTTCAGACAGTCTGGCTTGTCCTAAAGGAAGCGAGGTATGCTGTGTTGGCTGCTGTGATAATGGGTTTTGCCAGAGCCATATCGGAAGTCGGGTGTGCTATGATGGTCGGCGGAAATATCAAGGGAGCCACCAGGGTAATGACCACAGCAATAGCATTGGAGGCATCCAAAGGCGACATAGCATTGGGCATGGCGCTGGGCATAATTCTTTTGTTTCTGGCACTTATCATCAACATTGCCTTGAATAGGCTACAGCAGAGGTAATGATGTCTTTAATAGAAGTAGCGGGAATAACCCACAGATACGGTGAGCGGGCAGTACTGCAGAATGTCAACCTCAGCGTTGATAGCGGCGAAGTATTCGCCTTAATCGGGCCCACCGGGGCAGGCAAGACTACCCTTCTGCGTATCATGAACCTGCTGGAATTTCCAAGCGCGGGGGAAATCTATTTTGGTGGCAAATGGATCCCACGGGCGGGTAGACAAAGATTGGAAATACGCCGTCGAATGTCATTTATACACCAAAAACCCCAGGTATTTAATTTGAGCGTATACGACAACGTTGCCTGTGGCTTAAGATGGAGGGGAGAAAAAAAGAACAAGATTGCTGAGAAGGTTGACCATATTCTGGAAATGGTGGAGTTGGAAGGATATAAGAATAGGAATGCCCGGACACTTTCCGGTGGAGAGGCGCAGAGAGTGGCCTTAGCTCGATCCCTCGTGCTCGAACCCGAGGTGTTGTTATTGGACGAGCCGACAGCCAACCTTGACCCTGTTTCCACAACAAAGATTGAGCAATTAGTTTCATATGTCGCCAGGCAACATAACACTACTATGATAATGGCAACACATGATATGTCTCAAGGGAGGCAGCTCGCTGACAGGATAGGGGTGCTCCTTGATGGCAGACTTGTCCAAACAGGCAACGCCGTCGACATATTCCATTCGCCCCAAAACGAAGAAGTAGCTCATTTTGTGGGTATGGAGAACATCATAGAAGGTGTAATAGGTGTAAGTAACGGAGGTATAGTCACGGTAAATATAGATGGCAACGGTCTACAAGCAGTCTCCAATTGCCCCGTGGGAAAGAAAGTATGTGCCTGCATCAGGCCTGAAGATATTACCTTAGCTTTATATAACACCCAAAGTTCAGCGAGGAATTCCTTTCGAGGTGAGGTTATCCGAGTAACCACTCTGGGACCGCTTAGCCGGGTGGAAATGAATTGTGGCTTTCCTCTAATCGCTTTGGTCACCAAAATATCAGCGGAGGAATTGAATTTACAAGTAGGCAGTAAAGTATTTGCTACTTTCAAAGCTACCGGCGTGCATATTATGGAAAAGGAAATTAGCCAATGACTGGAATTCTTGATTATTTTGGGCGGCGCATAAGTTATCTCCGGATTTCTGTTACTGACCGTTGCAACCTGCGCTGCCTTTATTGCATGCCACCTGAAGGTGTCCTGCAAATACCCCATAGCGAGATCCTTTCCTACGAGGAGATTCGGACTGTTGTCAGGGCAGCAGCAGAGCTGGGCATCAACAGGATAAGGCTCACTGGTGGCGAGCCCCTGGTTCGAGCTGAGTTGCCCGAGCTTATTCGCATACTCTCTCAAATCAAAGGAATCGCAGAACTATCTTTGACGACAAATGGGACGGTTCTCAAGAAATATGCTCTGGAACTCAAGCAAGCAGGCTTATCTAGGGTTAACGTGAGTCTGGACACGCTTAGACCCGATAGATTTCGCTATATAACCCGTCTGGGAACATTGAAAGATGTTCTTGATGGTATTGAGGCGGCAAAGAAGACTGGTTTCGATCCGGTCAAGATAAACACGGTGATCATGCGGGGCATAAACGATGATGAGATACTGGATTTTGCCAAGATAACCTATGAAGATGGATGGCATGTCCGCTTCATCGAGCTTATGCCTTTCAAGGGTGTTGCAGAGTTTGTACCTTCTGTTGAATTGCGACAGCATATTAGTCTGCTTGGCAAACTTGAGCCCTGTACGTCTATAACTGGTAATGGACCTGCTATCTACTATCGTTTAGAGGCAGCCAAAGGCACTATTGGTTTCATCAGTCCTCTAACCGAGTTTTCTTTTTGCTCCCGGTGTAACCGTATACGCCTTACTCCAGATGGCAAGTTACGCCTTTGCCTTCTAAGAGAAGATGAAATTGACTTAAAAATGCCGCTACGTAATAATGCCTCGATAGAGGAACTAAAACACTTGATTCTAAAAGCAGTTGCTTCTAAACCGAAGCATCATAATTTAGATGGAGGCAATGTCAGATCGGTGAAGCGAAAAATGTCGCAGATTGGAGGTTGAGAATGGAGTCAGGGTCAATTCATATGATAGACGTTACCCAGAAAAAGGAAACAAAACGCCAGGCAGTAGCCAAAGGCAAGATACAAATGAAGCCCACTACCTTGGAACTCATTCGTAAACGGGAACTGGGAAAAGGAGATGTCTTATCCGTAGCAAAGACGGCTGGAATCATGGCCGCAAAAGAGACACACTGCCTTATACCTCTCTGTCACCCTCTCCAGCTAACTCATATTGCAGTTGAATTTAATTTGCCCGAAAATGACCGAGCAATCAATCCTGCTGAGTGCTCGGTTGAGATTACTGCCAGCGCTAAAGGGATAGGGAAAACAGGATTTGAAATGGAGGCATTAATGGCTGTGGCTGTAAGTGCTCTAACTATTTATGATATGTGCAAAGCAGTAGACAAAAGCATGACTATTGGGGAGCTTCGCCTGGTGAAGAAGAGTGGAGGTAAGAGCGGGCTTTATGTCGCCGGCGGATGAGATAGAAAGACAACCTTACCCTTCAGGGGGATGTTTTGCATTTAACTCTTGCAGTACCATCTGAACCACCTTGGGAATTGCCTGCTGCACCTCGGGCGTGCATTTCTCGCTAAAGGTAGTAACATCTTTGGCTTCTACAGCGAATATAGTGATTTTTTGGGGCATGGCCAAGTCGAGCATCTTTCCTAATTCCAGAGCAGTTACCAAGTTTATTTGGTGAGGCGACGAAGGATGTTTAGCGAAGGAGAAATCTTCGGGCCCCATACGATGTATCTGGCCTGCTTCCCCCCCTTTGGTTTGGATGGCATCAATGATAATAACCTGATCGTAGCCTACCACAAAATCTAGTAGGCTTATGCCGGCTAGGCTCGATTCAGCTATAGTTACTTGGGGGTCTCTAAGCTTTTCCCTTAGCTCTTGTGCTACCTTGATCCCCACTCCGTCATCAGAGAGAATAGAATTTCCTAACCCTAGGACCAGGGTTTTCATTGCGATTTGCGAAAACCTGTTACTAGATGCCTTGGCTCAGTTTCTTAACCTCGTTGCCCTGGGCATCATAGATGGTTACCTCCAAAGGTAGCTGTCCAGGGAGAGCGTGTGTAGCACAGGCAAGGCAGAGATCGTAAGGGCGCCAAGCCATCTCGATGCGGTTAAGTAAACCTTCCACGATTAGGTTGCACTTCTTTATAACCCCTCTTTCGTCAGTTATGTAATGATGGGTAAGAGTACCTCGAGGGGCTTCAACAATACCTACCCCCTCATCGGGCTTTTCCGTAGGAATGGTACGGATGTCCGTGCTTGTTATCTCCGGATCTTGAACAAGCTCTAGCATTCTTTCAGCGGCGTAAAGAAGTTCAATCAGGCGTGCCCAGTGGGTCGCGAGAGTGAAGTGGGCTGGTTTGCCACCAAGAGTGGAATACATTTTTTCATATTCTTCCTGGGCTAGAGGAGTTGCCATGCCATCGGCAGCATTTAGCCTTGACAAAGGTGTGGCCCGGTAAACTCCACTATCTTTTCCGTCAACAAAACCTTTCCAGCCAATTTTCTTAAGATAAGGGAACTTGAGATATGTCCAAGGTTCAACGTGTTCTGCCAAATGCTCTGCATAGTCACGAGGAGCATACTTGACAAACTCTTTACCGTCAGGGCCAACTACACGGACTTTACCATCATAGAAATTTACCTTATTCTTTTCATCGACCAGCCCCATATAATAAGTCTGGTGGGTAAATGTATCGCTCAGGACCATGTCCAAGTAATCTTTATTTTTAAGGACAACATCGTCGAAGACTTTGAGTGATAATTTGCCGAACTCCACCGACGATTTAGCTATTTCTTCTATCTTTGACCTTTCTTCCTCATTTATGGCTCTGCTCACGCCACCGGGTAAGCCAAAACAGGGATGTATCGGACGCCCACCAATTGTTTGAATAACCCAGTGATTTTCGTGACGTGTCCTGATTACGGCGCCTCCCAGCTCCAATCCTACCTTGCCGATTACTCCCAGGATATTACGCTCTGCAGGCGGAGCATCCGGCCCCATAACAAAATCGGGGCCAGCAAGAATATAAAAGTGAGTAGTATGGTCAGTTACGTAGAAAGAACTGTAGAGGAGTTCACGGAGTTTTTTAGCTGCGCTGGTTGGCTCAACGTGAAACAGGTCGTCCAAGGCTTTGGTTGATGCCATGTGATGGGCCTCCGGGCAGACTCCGCAGATGCGCTGGGTTATCTGAGGCATATCCTCGGCTGGGCGACCTTCAGAAAATTTCTCGAATCCCCTGAGCTCGGGAACTTGGAAATAAACATTGGCTACCCCACCATTGTCATTAAGGAAGATGGCAATTTTACCGTGACCTTCAAGGCGGGTAACAGGGTCTATCATTATTTTTTTCATTTTATCCTTGCCCTCCTAAGTAATGAATCTGGCAGACTGTAGCGGTAAAAAGTGCCTGCCGGGTCGGGAATATCATCAATTATCCTTTGAATCTCCTCGGGATCATTGGAATCAATGATAGATGCGAGAGCACTTAAGAAATAGGCCTGTAAAATTTCTTGACTTTCTTTTCTTCTCTAGTACGAGGACACTCTTCGCAAAGAGCCTTTGCCGAGTGACTTATGACAGTCCCTTTCGGTGGTAACTTGCCTTCAATCAAAGCTTCAAGGGCAAGCCAGGTAGTTTTTTCTTCGGGGGGACAACCGGGGACGAAATAGTCCACGTCCACTGTTTGGGCCAGGGTCTTTACCGTATCATAGAACTCAGGAATTTCAAGCTCACCCTCGGGCACTTTGACTTTCGTCTGAGGGAAAATTCTCTCAGGATTATCAGTCGTCGGCGTTTCGATGTAGGCTCGATCGAATATCATTTGTCGGTTATAGAAGTTAGCTAATCCTGGTATACAGCCCTCATAAGCGCAAGAGCCATAAGCAATCATTATCTTTGATTTGGCTCGTAAGAGTTTAGCAACGTGCTCGTTCTCCGAAGTCCGAATAGCGCCATTGAATAGGCAGACATCAATGCTTTGATCTGGCATCTTCTCTACGTCAGCATACTTGACATCTATGCCGACTGGCCAGAACACGATGTCGGCAACCTCAGCTAGCTTCAAAATTTTGTCGCCTATTGCCAGAGTAGCAATCTCACATCCACCACAACTAGCCGCCCAGTAAAGAGCTATTTTAAGTTTAGCCATCTTTTTCCTCCTCAGTATTTTATTTGGAAGGACCTAATGAACTTGGCCCAAAATTTCTTATGGTTTGAGTAAAACTATTAGCTACCTCTGCAAATTTCGCTCCTTCAGATGCGGAAACCCACTCCAGTCGAACTCTTTCTTCCTCTATCCCAAGCTGCTTCAACATCTTCTTAAGCAGCGGAATGCGCCGTAATGTCTTGTAATTTCCTTCAATATAGTGACAGTCGCCGGGATGGCAACCGAGAATTAATACGCCGTCAGCCCCAACGGTAAGTGCCTTAAGTATAAAAAGGGGATTCACCCTGCCGCTACACATTACTCTGATTACCCTTATATTCTGGAAGTGCCAGCCAGGTCGGCACCGGCATACGAGCACCAGTTACAGCAAAAAGCTACTATTTTTGGTTCAAAGTTGTCCATTTATCCTCCCGTATTAAACAAGAAGAGTAGTTAAAACTCACCCTTGCTTGCCAGTTCAACAACACGGATAAACCGCACCATTATACTAATTTTTGAAAATAAGTACAATAAATAATCCATATGATAAACTATTTGACACTACCCTTTCAAATACTCATCCATATCCCTTGCTGCGCGGCGGGCAGCGCCCATAGCGCTTATTACTGTAGCGGCGCCGGTAACTATATCCCCACCGGCCCAGACTCTGTCCTTCATCGTCTTGCCGGTAGTCTCATCAGCCACTACCGTACCCCACTTCGTTGTCTCCAAATCAGAAGTAGTTTGAGCAATAAGGGGATTGGGACGTGTGCCCAAGGCAGCTACCACCATATCCACGTCTAGGATAAACTCACTTCCCTCTTTGGCAATGGGGCGCCGCCGACCGCTCTCATCAGGCTCACCCAGCCCCATCTCGTAACACTCTATGCCAACGATCCAGTTCGACTCATTGCCGATATACCTCTTGGGGTTGGTCAGCAGCTTGAACTGAATTCCCTCCTCCTGGGCATTCTCAACTTCCTCACGGCGGGCGGGCATCTCTACTTCTGAGCGACGGTAGATAATATAAACCTCGTCAGCACCAAGCCGGAGGGCACAGCGGGCTGAGTCCATAGCTACATTACCACCGCCAATCACTGCCACTCTTTTGCCCACCAACACTGGCGTATCATATTCAGGAAACCGGTACGCCTTCATTAGATTAACCCGGGTTAAAAACTCATTCGCTGAATAGATGCCATTTAAATTCTCGCCGGGAATGTCCATAAACATGGGTGCTCCGGCACCAGTACCCAGGAAAATAGCATGGTAGCCGCTCTCCAGTAATTCATCCAACGTCATCACTTTCCCTACTACCGAATCCAGCTCAATCTTCACCCCTAGGGAAGCGACATAGGCAACCTCAGCCTGCACGATTTCTTTGGGTAGCCTGAACTCGGGGATGCCATACATCAGCACCCCGCCAGCCACATGTAATGCCTCGAAAAGGTTAATGCTATGACCAAGCTTGGCTAAATCGGCAGCGGCAACGAGTCCGGCTGGTCCTGAGCCGACTACAGCCACCCGTTTACTGGTTGGTCTTGGCGGCTTTGTTCTGGGGTTCAACGCCCCCATATTTGCACGCTCCCAATCAGCTACATAACGCTCCAAGCGTCCGATGGCAATAGGCGCTCCTTTCTTAGCTAGCGAGCATGATTGTTCACACTGTGTCTCTTGAGGGCAGACCCGCCCGCAGATGCCGGGCAGGCTATTCTTATCCTTGAGTATCTTTACCGCTTCGGGCATATCATCATCAAGGATAGCCTTGATGAAATTCGGAATAGCTATCTCCACCGGGCAGCCATCAATACAGGGATGCTTGGGACACTGGATACAACGGCTCGCCTCGGATTTAGCTTGCTCGGCACTGTAACCCAGGGCAACCTCGCTGAAGTTTTTTCCCCGCGTCTTGGGATCCTGTTTCGTCATTGGTTCTCTGTTGAGATTCAACTTGGCCATGTATGTTACTCAAACTTCTATTCAAGAACGCTTGTCCAGCTGAGCCTGCCAATGCTCAAAAGCGCATTTTTCTTCATCAAGATAAATACGCTGCCGGGCCGCGAGCAAGTCCCAGTCTACCTGATGTCCGTCAAAATCAGGCCCATCAACGCAGGCAAACTTGGTTACACCACCAACAGATACCCGACAGCAGCCACACATCCCGGTGCCATCAACCATTATTGGATTTAGGCTAACAATAGTTTTCACCCCGAAAGGCTGGGTGGTCAGGGCACAGAACTTCATCATGATGCTCGGGCCAATGGCAATAACTCGGTCAACCTTCTCCCCACTCTCAAGCAGCTCCTTCAGTGGTTCGGTTACCACCCCTTTGCGACCATACGTGCCATCATCAGTAGTAACTATTAATTGGTGGCTGACACTACGCAGCTTATCTTCCCAGAAGAGCAAATCCTTGCTCCGTGCCCCCAAAATAGAGATAATCTTATTTCCCTTCTCCTTCAGCGCCTTGGCGATAGGCGCTATTGGCGCAGCACCAACCCCTCCCGCCACACAGACTACAGTGCCGAATTTGTCAATATGCGCTGGTACACCAAGGGGACCAACAAAGTCAGCAATGAAATCACCGGCTTTCAGAAACGCCAGCCTAAAGGTTGTCGCTCCCACTTCCATAAACACCACGGTAACATTGCCTTCCTTCCCATCCCAGTCAGCAAGCGTCAAAGGTATACGCTCTCCCCTTTCATCAATCCTGATGACAACAAACTGCCCGGCCAGCGCTTTTCTAGCAATTGCCGGTGCTTCGATTTTGAGCAGATGAATTTTTGTTGCTAAAGTTTCTCTATAAATAATCCGAAACATTTATCAAATTCAGTCCCAATTCCTTAGCTAAATAAAGCTTCTACCTGAGCTAGGATTTGCTCATCGGTAAAATGGTGCATGGAAATAGCTCCTGAGGGACAGGCAGCACCACAGGTGCCACAACCCTTGCATACCGCTTCATTGACATGAGATACCCTCTTCCCATTTCTAGGTTGAAGCTCAATAGCCTGAAAGGGGCACAAGAATTCGCAAACTCCACAGCCTGAGCATTCATCCTCATTGACAACTGCATTTATCGCCTCAGCCTTGACGTATCCCATTCTCAAGGGACCGGCCAGCGGGCTGAGCCACAGATATAAATTCCATCCATGGCAAACTCTACAGGGCGGAGCTTCAAGTGTGCTTCTAGGAGGAAACCAAACTCATCTAAGGAGACTTTGAGCATTTTGGATATATTTTGGTTATCCTCGGCAGGGATAAGAGGAGTCGTTAAAACAAGCATATCACAGGGAAGCTCTATTTCCTTTCTCCATAATTCATGGTATACCTTTATCTTTTCAACCTTTTTATGTCCGATAACTTCGGGAGACCTTTCTAAGTTATATCTAATAAATCTAACCCCTAGCTCCATTGCTTTTCGATAGTATTCCTCGAAGTCTACGCCATAAGTCATGAGGTCACGGTGCAATATCCAGACGTTCGCCTTTGGATTCGATTCTTTAATAAGGAAGGCGTTCTTGACTGCCGTCATGCAGCAGATTCTGCTGCAATAAGTTCTCTCAGGAACCCGGGCTCCCACACAATTGATCATTACAACATTTTGACCCATGGATTCGCCTCTCTTCATTTGCCCCTCTAGTTCCAGTTGAGTTAGCACATTGGTCATCTTCCCATAGCCATATTGCCCCGTCGGTTTCAACGGCTCAGCCCCGACGGCTACTATAATGGTACCCACAGTGAATTGGTTCTCCTTGCCCTTCCCATCCAAACTAACATTGAAGTTACCTATAAATCCAGTCACTTGGTTTACCTTGGATGAGAGATAAGTCTTGATCTTGTGACGGCTATTAATTTGTTCAACAAGTGGTTTGATTAATTTCACTGCCTCTTGATTTATAGGAAAAAGTTTATTAATATTGCGGAGAGTTCCACCAAGTTCTGGCTCCTTCTCCACTAAATGCACATCAAAACCTTGATTAGCCAAGTTTAAGGCTGCTTCCATTCCAACAATTCCTCCACCAATCACCAATGCCGAAGGAGCCACCTTCATTTCAATCTCCTCCAATGGCTGCAGCAACCTTGCTTTGGCCACTCCCATCCTTATCAGGTCTTTAGCCTTTTCCGTAGCTTGCTCAGGCTCACGCATATGCACCCAGGAGCATTGGTCTCTTATGTTAACAAACTCGAAGAGGTATTTGTTTAAGCCCGCTTCTTCACAAGCGGCTCGGAAGAGCGGCTCATGGGTTCTAGGAGTACAGGAAGCTACTAGGACTCGATTTAGATTGTATTCCTTTATCCCTTTCTTAATTGCCGAAATCCCTTCTTCAGAGCAGGTGAACAAATTGCGTTCAGCATGCACTACATTTGGTAGCTGCTTGGCATATTCGACAACGTCCGGGACGTTGACATATGCCCCGATATTTATGCCACAATGACAAATAAAAACTCCGATGCGAGGTTCTTCCACTTTACTTGCCTCCTGTTATAGCTTCAGCAGTTCTGCCTGCTGCCCCTGAGGCTTGGGTTACAGAATCCGGAATATCCCGAGGACTATGAACATAGCCACAGGCAAAAATGCCCGGCTTCGTAGTATCTAGCGGTTGCATTAATTTATGTGGAATTTTTGTGAAGCCTTCTTCGTCTAACTCTATGCCTAGTATTTTTGCCAATTCATCGTTGATTTGAGGAACCATGGCTTGGGCGAGGACTACCAGTTCTGCTTCAAAGCTCTTTACCTCTCCGTTGATGGTTTCTTCATACCAAATAATAGGGTTATCATTCTCAGGGTTAACTTCAATCCTGCCGGGACGCCCTCTGATATAGGTCACGTTGTAGTCCTTTTTAGCCCTAGCAATGTATTCCTGGAATCTTTTACCCACAGCTCTCATATCCATATAGAAAATGGTGGATTTTGTCCCCGGATGATGCTCGAAAGCCAGCATCGCCTCTTTGGTGGCGTGCATGCAGCAGACACTGGAGCAATAAGCTTTATTCCTGAAATCCCGAGAGCCGACACATTGGATAAAAGCTATATTCTCAGGTATCCTGCCATCCGAAGAGCGCCTGAGTTCTCCCATAGTAGGTCCGGAGGCAGCAGTTAACCTTTCAAATTCCATGGCAGTAATCACGTTCTTTATTTTCTTATAGCCGTATTCTGTTATCGATGTAATATCGTATAAGCCGAGCCCCGAAGCGAGTATGATCGCGCCTACGTCTAGTGCAATGGTCTCATCTTTCATCGTATAGTCTATCGCTTTTGGCTCACATCGGTGTTCACATTCATGGCATTCTATGCACCCTTCGATTTGTCCGGCAAGACAGCGCGAAGCTTCCTCGATGGCTTCCTCTGGAGAATATGCCAGAGCCACCTCACGGAAGTCCTTCACTCTCTCTTTAACAGGTTCTTCCCTTATCTCCACCTTATTCTTGGGAGGAAAACGTCTTTTGCACTCCTTTATCTCTTCTTCAGACAACTTCTCTGGTTCCTTCTCTGGTTCTTCACCCACAAGAGGTTGCCCATTCAAATATTGGTGGATAGAGCGAGCTGCCTTTTTCCCTGCTGCAATAGCATCGATCACAAAAGCAGGCCCGGTCACTACATCACCTCCGGCAAATACTCCTTCAATACTGGTCGCCCCGGTCTTGGTATCTATTTCTATCGTGCCCCTCCTGGAGAGTGAAATCCCTAACTCCTTAACAAAATCTGTTTCCGGAGCCTGTCCCAATGCTGCGATCACTGTATCCACTGGAATAAGAAATTCAGAACCCTTGATGGGGATGGGGCGAGGACGACCACTTGCGTCTGGTTCCCCAAGCTTCATCCGCGTACACTCCATTTTGGCAAGTTTTTTGTTCTCGGCAGAGAAGCGGCTGGGAGTGGTCAGGAACTCAATCTTTATCCCTTCCCCTTCTGCCGCTGTTACCTCTTCCTCGGAGGCTGGCATCTCAGCGCGCGAGCGACGATAAACAATAGTTACCTCTTTTGCTCCCAGTCTCTTGGCCGTACGGGCACAATCTATAGCTGTATTACCTCCACCAATCACCGCTACTTTCTTTCCCACGTTTACCTTTTTCCCGAGACTTATAGCACGGAGAAATCCTATTCCCTCCATTACTCCGGAAATATCTTCGCCCTCCACTCCTAGCTTCATGCCACCGTGTGCTCCTACAGCGACGAAAATAGCATCGTAATTTTCCTTCAATTTTTCGATGGCAATATCTTTACCAATCTGAACGCCCGTTTTTATCTCCACGCCAAGCTTCTGCAGGAAGAGCTTCGAATATAGTTACATTGTGGCCCTTCAGAGCAAGGTCATTAGCAGCGGCAAGACCTGCCGGACCTGCGCCTACAATCGCTACATTTTTATCTGTTTTTGCCACTACCGGGACTTCGAGTTCTTCGATATTCCATTGGTCGCCGGGCACTCTCTTAAGGTCGCGGATACACAGTGGCTCGTCTATTTGCCCGCGATTACAGACTTCCTGGCAAGGGGCATAACATACCCGCCCAACACTTGCAGGCAGGGGATTTGTCTCTCTTATGAGTTCATAAGCTGCTTTGAATTGTCCTTCGGCAATGAGCTTGATGTACCCGGGCACGTTGGTATGGACGGGGCAAGCATCCATACAGGCCGCTTTACAGGGGCGCTCTTCTCTTTTATCTATAACACATTTCTTAGGAACAGCCTGGGGAAAGAGCAGGTATATGGCCTTCCTTTTCCCAATCCCCTGATCGAATTCGTTTGGTATAATGACGGGGCATCCATCTGTACAGAGGCCACACCCCGTACATTTGTTCCAATCAACAAAAGACGCCTTCTTCTTTACCTTGACCTTGAACTTCCCTATTTCTCCCGAGACCTTTTCCACTTCAGAATAAGTGAGGAGTTCTATATTGGGGTGGGAATTGGCCTCAATCATCTTGGGGGCAAGGATACACATGGCGCAATCATTAGTGGGGAAGGTCTTATCCAGTTGTGCCATTCTTCCCCCGATGCTGGGCGACTTCTCTACCAAATATACCTTAAAGCCCATATTACCCAGATCAAGAGAAGCTTGGATCCCGGCTATGCCTCCACCGATAACTAGAACGGAATTATTCACTACTTTTGCCTCCTAGAGCATCAGTTACCAGAGTCACGATATCCATGACTTTCATTTCTATATCGGTACCTTTCTGGGCACCTTTATCCACCATAGCGCACTTGAAATGGATCTGACATTTGGGGCAAGAGGTAACCAGCACCTCAGCGCCAGTAGCCTTGGCTTCAAGTAGCCGCTCCACTCGTATATCCTTGGAATAAGAGCCGCAGTTAGTCCAGGCGCTGGTGCCACAACATATACTTTCGTCGCCACTATGCTCCATTTCAGTTAGCTCTATCCCCGGGATAGCCCTTATTATCTCCCTCGGCGGTTTATAAATCCCCAGGTGCCTTCCTAGCCGGCAGGGGTCTTGGTAAGTTACACGTTTAACCTCGAGATTGCTTCGCTTCGCTTTCAATGACAGAGTAGAGAGATTTTGAGCTATAAGCTCGGTGATATGCATTAACTCACAATCAAGCTCTACGTACTGGGGATAATCGATCTTGAACGTCCGATATCCTTCAGGGCAGGAAAAAACTATCTTTTTGGCACCCGCTTCCTTTATCATCTGAGCATTAAGCTGAGCCAGCTTTTTGAATGTCTCCACATCCCCAGTCCACAAGAGGTCATGTCCACAACATCTCTCATTAGGAAGCACCATGGGCTCTATCCCCAAAGCGTTAAGTACTTTGATGCTATTTCTGGCAGTATTCACCGGGCTGGCCTCAATATCCTCAAAAACCGGCTCGAAATAAGGAGCGCAGCCCGCAAAATACAATACCTCGCTCTTCTCCGAGGTGCGGCAGCCATCGAGCCAATCAAGCCGTCTTTGCCTGATATCAGAGCGAGACATGAGTCTCATTAAGGAAAGAAGGGTTCCTGAGTGAGCACAATCACCATGCTCGCCCTCGCCGGAAGCTAGATTCCTCACCTTCTGCGTAAATACAGGATAATCAACGTCTGAGGGGCAGAGATTCGAGCAAGCGTAGCAGGCAAGACAGGAGAATAGCTCTCGGTCGTGAATTAACTCATCCCTAAAGCCCATCAAGGCTCTTTCAAGCATAAGTCTTGGTGAAAAATTGGAATTATGCCTTGAAACTGGGCAAAGGCTTGTGCACTTGCCACATTCCAGACAGTAGTAGGTCTTTGTTTCCTTTATAATATCTTCGAGATTCACACCTTGACCCCTTCCCGGAGAGGCGAAGGGCCTAATTTCTTAAGCTGTTTGACCATCTCCTCGATTAATTCGGCAAATATTGGCGCCTCAGCGGCGGCAATCATCTCCCGCCTTAGACGCTCACCTTCCAAGCCAAGCGTATTGACCACTCTCTTTATTTTTTCAAACATAGCATCACACTTCAGCGGACCGTTAAGATAATGGCAATCTGCTTCATGACAGCCAGCAACTAAAACCCCATCAGCACCCATTTCGAAGGCTTTGAGAATGTATATCGGATCCACCATTCCACTGCACATCACCCTGACAATGCGCACGTTAGCCGGGTAATGAATACGGCTTGTTCCAGCAATGTCAGCGGCAGCATAGGTGCACCAGTTGCAGCAAAAGGCTATGATCTTGGGTTCGAAGTCAGCCATTCTATACCTCTAGTAACGCCTCGACCATTCCGTTTATTTGCTCTCGGGTGGAATGCCTTACTGACATAGCACCGGTGGGGCAGACAACAGCGCAAGCCCCGCAGCCCTTGCATAATGCCGCGTCAACGCTGGAGACTCTAAGTCCATCCTTGCTGATAACCCTGGGGGCATGAAAATCACAAATCTCTTCACAGCGTCCACAAGCCTGGCACAAGACTTCATTCACCTGGGCTATGGTAGGTTCGATTACAACCCGGCCTCTGCTTATCACTGATAGAGCTTTAGCAGCGGCGGCTGAAGCTTGCGCTACAGTATCAGGAATATCTTTGGGGCCCTCGCAACAACCAGCGATGAACACTCCTTCTGTAGCTGTAGCTACTGGGTCAAGTTTCACGTGTCTTTCCATAAAGAAGCCATCCGCTCGGCGGTTGATGGTGAATAGCTTGGCAACATCATCAGCATCAGAACGAGGCTCCAAAGCCGGGCACAAAATTACCATATCTACGGGAACTCGGACTATCCCGCCCAAAAGCGTGTCTTCAGTGATTACAATCAATTTTCCTTTTTCTTCCTCAGTTAGCGCCACATCGGTAACTTTAGCTACCTTGCCGCGAATAAAGTTAACACCTTCATCGCAAACACGGCGATAAAATTCCTCATATCCCTCCCCGAAGCAACGCATGTCAATGTACATTTGATATACTTCAGTGTACAATGGCTACACTTTCCGGCTCCCGACCATCATTCAACAGAATCTTACCTTCAGTCGGTCCTGCAGCACAGGTCATTCTCTCGAACTCAAGCCCAGTTAGGACATTATCGTACCTACCATAACCATATTGTGGTATACGCCCGGCATCGAAAAGGTCGTAACCAGTGGTAAGGATAATTGAGCCTACCTCTA
>SMTZ1_10008598_pt1 | contig 18097 bp, 21 predicted proteins | sample DeeMarSWOR136_30_FD_25667 | JGI IMG/M metagenome (IMG submission 25667)
CATAGCCTAGAAATTTGGACCAAACACAAAGTATAATGACTATCCACAAGAGGTTCAAGTTAGAAGTTGAAAACGCTCATTGTATCATACTGACAAGATTTGGATTCTTCGCTTCCCTCAGAATGACAGGACGAGAAGGGTTACGAACAGAATGAAAGGAGCGGTAAGCACCCTTGCAGATAGGGAAACTTAAGCTCAAGGTAAAGGGTAGAATCGAATCCCGAAGGCAACAGCTTGTCCGGTTGAGCCTGAATATTCATGATAATCCCGAGTTGGGCTTCAAAGAAGAAAAAGCGTCAGCTTGGCTGTGCGCCTATCTCGAAGACAATGGATTTCATGTACAACGAGGCGTTGCCGGTCTGCCCACAGCCTTTCGAGCGACATACGGCCAGGGGAGGCCGAGAATTGCCTTGCTTGCCGAATATGACGCTTTGCCCAAAATAGGACACGGCTGCGGACACAATATCATAGGTGTTTCAGCGGTTGGTGCCGGTGCCGCCAGTAAGGATATCATTGACCAGTTAGGAGGGAGCGTTGTCGTTCTGGGCACTCCTGGAGAGGAAAACCTCGGTGGTAAGATAGACATGGTGAAAGCAGGGACTTTCAAAGGAATAGATGTGGCCATGATTGTACATCCTGATACAAGGAACATGTCAACCGAAGAGGCGCTTGCCTGCAGCTCGCTGGAAGTCGAGTTTTTTGGCCGGCCGGCTCATGCTGCCAGCCAACCCCACAAAGGCATAAACGCCCTTGATGCCATGATTCTGGCGTTTACCTCGATAAATTCGCTGCGCCAGCACATAAGGGGGGATGCCCGCATTCATGGCATAATCACTGATGGAGGTGAAGTGCCCAACATAGTACCTGTTCATAGCGCCGCTGTGTTCTCGGTGCGTGCCCTGGACAATGATTATCTTTCTGAATTGAAGGACAGGGTTCTGAACTGTTTTACAGGCGCATCTGTAGCCAGCGGGGCAAGATTAGAATACAGCTGGGCAGACAGGACTTATGCTCCAATGAAGAACAATGTGATTCTGGCCGGGCTATTCAAGCAGAATCTGGAATCACTGGGACGCCAAGTCGAAGCCTTCGATGCCGGTCTCGGCTTGGGCAGCACCGATATGGGAAATGTTAGTCAAGTGGTGCCCAGCATACATCCTACAATAGCTATTGCCCCTCGTGAGGTATTGATACATACGCCGGACTTTGCCAACGCCGCCGCCTCTGAGACAGGACAGCAAGGCTTGATAGATGCAGCCAAGGCGATGGCAATGACTGTGGCTGATATCCTCCAGCCAGGAATGCTTGATAAAATCAAAGAGGAGTTTCGCAGCCATGATTAGAGTGGGCATTCCCCGAGCTTTACTTTACTACCAATATTGCTCGGGCTGGAAGACTTTCTTTGAAAGGCTGGGTGCCGAGGTAGTGGTATCAGAACCAACCAATAAGGTCATATTAAATTCAGGAGTCTCGCGAGCAGTTGCCGATACCTGTTTACCAGTAAAAATTCTTCTCGGTCACCTTATTTCTTTGATAGGCGATTGTGACTATATTTTCGTTCCCGCCATTACCAGCTTGGGTGAGAAAACCTACAATTGCTCTAAGATTATTGGCCTGCCAAACATTGCCAGAGCTTTGATTCCTGAAAGTCCTGTCATCCTTGACCCTGAGATAAATCTTGAAAAGGGACGTTATCACTTGTACTACAATATTTATAAGACGGGGCACCATTTTACGTCCAATCCGTTTAGGATTGAAAAAGCGGTTCAAGCTGCATTGGAAAGCCATTCTGCTTATAGAAGAAAGATGTCCGATTCTGGAATTACACGTATTCAAGCTATCAGTGGTAACGAGGACAAAGACTTTGGTTGTACACCAGGCAAGGAAAACTCAATGAGAATTGCCGTGATCGGTCACCCCTATGTCCTCTATGATGATTACGTTAACCATAATTTAATTTCCAAGTTACGATCAATGAAGGCTAGAGTCTTTGTCCCTGAAATGGTGCCAGAGGCTATGCTCGATGCTGCGACAACAAGGCTTGCTGGTCAGGCTCACTGGTCATTCGAAAATGACATTATTGGCGCCGGAGAATATTATCTAGAGCAGAAGATTGATGGCATTGTTAATCTTAGTGTGTTCGGTTGTGGCCCTGATTCAATGATGGTAAAATTCCTTGAGCATCGAGCTAAGGAACTTGGAGTCGCTTTCTTACCGCTTAGTATCGATGAGCATAGCAGTGAAGGAGCGCTGCTTAGTCGGCTGGAGGCTTTCATTGACATGGCTAAGAGGAGGGAAAGGGTGTGCGTGTAGGTTTTCCTCATTTTAGCACTGCTTATGTCATCGCGAAAGCCGTAGCTAACAAATTAGGGGCTCTCGGCCACGAGTTGATAATCCCACCACCAATGACTCAGAAGACATTAGACCTGGGAGTCAAATATTCGCCAGCCGAGGCTTGCTTACCATATAAGCTTACTTTGGGCAGTCTAATCGAGGCCTGCGAATTGGGAGCGGACGTTCTAATTCAAGCCAGAGGAACTGGCATCTGCCGATTAGGTTACTATGCCAGAGGCCAAGAACAGATGCTTCACGATTTGGGATATGACGCTCACTTCGTTAACCTCGATGTATCTGAACACAAGATTCAGAGTCTTATGCAACTCGTCAGGGATCTAACGCATGATGCCCCTTTGTCTAGGATCATATCAGCCGTTTTTTGGGGTCTTAACAAGTTATTTGCTTTGGATAAGATAGAGAAGGTGGTGCAGAAAACGCGGGCGGTAGAGACGGAGAAGGGAGAAGCTAACCAGATTTACCACGAAGCCATTAATGCTGTGGATGAGGCAGCAGACCGTAAAGAAGTAAGAAAAATAACCAAGGAATATATTGACAGGCTGAACAAGGTTCCTATAAACCATACAGCTAACCCACTTAGAGTGGGCATATTCGGTGAAATTTATGTTGTCATAGAACCCTTTGCTAATATGGATATAGAGATTGAATTGGGCAAGTTGGGTGTAGAGGCGCACCGAACCATGACTCTTTCCAGGTGGGTCAAATACAGCCTTTTTCTTAACTACCTAGGTATAAATGAATGGAGGAAAGTTCACCAATTGGCTATGCCTTATCTTGACCATGATATTGGTGGTGATGGTTGGGAATCCGTAGGGGAAAAGGTCCTTTATGCCCGTAATGGATATGACGGAGTAGTTCATATAGCACCTTTTACCTGCATGCCTGAAATAGTAGCTCAGAATATTATGCAATCTACTAGAGAAGATATACCAGTGTTTGTTCTTATCTCTGATGAGCAGATGGGCAAGCAGGGAATGTTAACCAGGCTCGAAGCTTTTGTCGACCTACTGGAGTTCAGAAGAAGAAGAAATGGGAAGACAATCTGAGACATTAACCAAATTTATCAAGAGCAAGCAGCTAGTAATTTTCCTGGTTCTTATGGCTATAGCTTCAGTTTTGTTTTACCCTATTTTAACGCGCAAGCAAAGAAAATGGTTAGAGCTACAAGAGAAGATAAAGGAATCTAATAAGGATAGAGCTACAAGCTTCGGTGGATCATCTCTAGATAGGGTGGAGTAAATATGGAAACTTATCTCGGCGTTGATGTTGGTTCGGTTACTACTAAATTAGCTTTGATAGACGAAGATCATAACCTAGTAGCTTCTATTTATATACGAACCCAGGGTAGCCCGGTTAATATGATAAAAGAGGGATTGGAAGAAATAAGAAAGCAAATGCCACCCGAAGCCGAGATCTGTGGTGTAGGTACTACCGGAAGCGGCAGATACTTGGCTGGTGTTATGCTTTGTGCTGACTTAGTAAAAAATGAGATTACCGCTCACGCCGTCGCTGCAATGGAGTACGTTCCTGACGTGCAGACTATTTTTGAAATTGGCGGGCAGGATAGCAAGATAATTATAATTCGAGACAATGTGGTCGTTGATTTTGGCATGAACTCAGTATGTGCTGCTGGCACTGGCAGTTTTCTTGACCATCAGGCTGAAAGACTAAACATAAGGATTGAGGATTTTGGTGACCATGCTTTGAGAAGTGAAAACCCAGCACGCATTGCCGGACGCTGCACTGTGTTTGCTGAATCAGACATGATTCATAAACAACAAATGGGATATCCGACTGACGATATTGTTTATGGTTTATGCCAATCAATGGTGCGCAACTATCTCAATAATGTTGCTTTAGGTAAGGAGATCCGCCCGAAAATGATATTCCAAGGCGGTGTCGCTTTCAATAAAGGACTAGTGAGGGCATTTAGGGAGACATTCAAAACAGAAGTGTATGTTCCTCCCCATAACGAGCTTATGGGAGCTATAGGAGCTGCCAGTTTAGTCCACGAAGAGATGAGAGCTGACCATCATTCTACAAGGTTTGAGGGGTTCGGTGTTAGCCAAACCGATTACAAAACATCCTCCTTCATATGCAAAGCTTGCCCTAACCTATGTGAAATCTCTCAAATTTCTGTCGATGGCAAGGTTTTGGCTAGATGGGGAGGGCGTTGCGATATGTGGGAAAGGATAGATGACAAATGAAAGTTGTTTTGTTAGAAGACGTCCCTGGAAAGGGAAGGGCTGGAGAGATAAAGGAGGTGAGCAGAGGTTATGCCAGGAATTTCCTTCTGCCTCAGGGGTTAGCTTTGGTCGTCACACCCACGGTCATGAAGCAAGTAGAATCCAGGCTGGAGAGGGAGAAGCTTGAGGAAAGTATTAACCGGGAGAAACTGGTTGAACTGGCTCAGCAAATTGAGGGAAAGGAAATCCGCTTTAAAGCTCGCACAGGTGCCGGAGAACGCTTGTTTGGCTCTATTACCGCTGCTGACGTCGCTCAAGAACTAAGCCAGGCCATAGGTTCTGTTATTGACAAGAAGAAGATAGATGTGGAGAAACCTTTCCGTCAAACGGGTAGCTATGAGATAGCTGTCAAGTTAGCCAGCGACATCAAGCCGCAAATCACGGTAGTCATCGAAGAAGGGGAGAAGGAGAAAGAGACACAGACAGAGACGGGGACTGAGACAGGGAAGAGAACTGAGAAGAAGGCAAAAGGAAAGGAGAAAGAGCAAGAGGAGGAGAAAGGCTAGGGATGACAGAGGAAAAATTACCACCTCATGATATAGAAGCCGAGGAGGCAGTACTTGGATCTCTACTCATTGACCCCGATGCCATATTGAAAATTGCTGCCTCTCTAAAGGCAGAGGATTTTTTTTCAGAAACAAATCGGGCGATTTACCGAGCTTGTTTCTCTCTTTATCAGCGCAACGAAGTCATAAACCAGATTACAGTGGCTCATGAGCTAATGCGCCAGGACAAACTGGAACAAGCCGGCGGTGCCGCCTTCTTAAGCCATTTAATAAGCAACGTACCAACATCGCTCCATGTTGAGTATTATGCCCAAATAGTATCCAACGCAGCAATGATGCGGCGGCTGATCGCTGCGGCTGGGCAAATCGAGGCCTTGGGCTACGAGGCCAGTCCAGATGTTGAGGCTAGCCTGAATAAAGCTGAAGATATCCTATTTCAAGTGCGAATGAAGCGCGAAACGCGGGATTTCATCCCGATTCGAGATGCCCTAGGTCAATACTTTGAGAAAGCTGGACCACCCACGGCGCTGGAAGCAGGTGAGATACCCTATGTCCTCACTGGTTTTGCTGCCTTAGACGAGTTCCTGGGAGGGTTGCAGAGGTCTGACTTGATTGTCCTGGGGGCCAGGCCTAGCCTGGGCAAAACGAGCCTGGCTTTGAATATTGCCAGAAACGCCGCTGTCAACCAGAGGGCTTGCATCGCTCTATGCAGCTTAGAGATGTCTCGGGACGCAGTAGTGCAGAGGCTACTGGCCAGCGAATCCGGGGTGGACTCTCGAAAGATTCGCCTTGGGCGCTTCAATGAACAGGATGAGGTAAGAATTATGGAAGCCAGTGGCATCCTATCCGAGGCGCCGATTTATGTTGATGATTCGCCTCAACTTCGCGTTCTGGATATAAGGAGCAAGGTACGGCGCCTCCACTTCGAACGCAAAATTGACCTGATTATCATTGATTACCTGCAACTGATACAAGGCGATGCCAAGAGCGAAACCCGGGTCCAAGAAATCAGCAAGATAACCCGTGCCTTGAAAACCCTGGCCAGGGAGCTAAATGTGCCCATACTAACGGTATCCCAGCTCAGCCGAGCCGTAGAATGGCGAGCGTCCCATATGCCTGAGCTTGCTGACCTCCGCGAGAGCGGCAGTATCGAGCAAGATGCTGATGTGGTTCTTTTCATCTACCGAGATGACGTGTATTTTTCCGTTGAAGATTGGAGCAAGGTGCATGATATCGAGAAGGAACCTTATCCCCGTGGCATCGCCGATATCATAATAGCCAAACACCGCAATGGCCCCCCGGGACAAATTAAGCTGCGCTTCCTGAGCAAGATTCTCAAATTCGATAATTTTGAGGCTGAGGCGATTTCTGCCTCTTGAACCATAGGCTTTCTAGTTTAGTTAGGGTGAAAAGATGCCTGACAGGCAATTGTTAGGTTCTCACAGTAAAGGAGGTTTTGTCTCCTTGCCTGACTCTTTCTTTGCGCACGTTATACCTAAGATTCAAGAACTGGCTGAACTTAAACTAGTGTTGTATTTGGCTTATATTATCCTGCGAAAACGATGCCCGGGCAGGCAGCGCTCTGAGTGCTCCGTTACTCACAAGGAACTGAAAGATGAAATCTGCCGGCTGTCAGCCGGGCTAGATGAGGAGACGCTTCGTCACGCTGTGGACTTGGCTGCAGAGCACGGCATTCTATTACGATCGACTACAAATATAAATGGAGTGGTCGAAGATATCTATTCTCTGGCCATTGATAGTGCTCAGCCGATAACCATCAACATCTTTGCTCTCTATGAGCAGAATATCGGCATAATAACGCCAATGATTGCTGAAGAGCTTAAGGAAGCAGAGAATCTTTATCCGCCCCAGTGGATTGAAGAAGCCTTCAGGGAAGCAGTTAGGCTGAACAAACGCAGTTGGAAGTATATCGCCCGGATCCTGGAAAGATGGGCTAGCGAAGGTAAGGACAGTGGAGAGTATAAGAGAGACATTAAAAAGGATGACCCAGACAAATATGCCCTATCTGCAAAGGGGCGGGCTTTGTTCATCCTGCTTTGGATTCAGGGAAAGTTGATTTCAGCCGGGTGGTACCGTGCCGATGCAGCAAAGGGGAGCTGAGAAAGAAAAAAACGGAATATCTTGAGAAATACAGCAATCTCGGTTCCCTGGCGCAGCTTACCTTTGACAACCTATCTTCTAAAGGAAGACCTGGCCGTCATTCTGAGCGAAGCGAAGAATCCCAGAAGTACTTTGCCCAGGTCTATCAGGCTGCCAGAGCTTTCGCTGACAATGCCCAGGGTTGGCTCGTATTTTCAGGTCCCAGCGGCTCCGGTAAAACACACCTGGCTTGTGCCATCGCCAACCATCGTATCAGCCTAGGGCAACCTGTATTTTATATCAGTGCTGCTGACCTCCTGGACCACCTCCGCTCCGCTTTCAGCCCGACCAGCGATACCACCTATGACGAGCTGTTTGAGCAAGTGAAGAATGTGCCTCTATTGGTGCTTGATGACCTTACTCAGGGAAGCGCCACTGCCTGGGCTAAAGAGAAGCTGGAGCAACTCCTTCATCATCGCTTCAATACCAGACTGGCCACGGTAATCACCACCGATGCATCATTGGAGCGAATGGATGAACGCCTACGCGGTCATCTTAGTGATAGCGAATTCTGCCAGGTATGGACGATTGAGCCGGCATCGCCGTTGGAATCTAAAAGTGGCTTAGAGTTAGAGCTATTACGAAATATGACCTTTGATAATTTTGACCATAAGAGATTGGAACTTCCCCAGGAACAGCGACAGAATTTGCGCCAGGCTTACAATTTGGCAGTAGAATTCGCTCGCTCGCCTGAAGGCTGGTTGATATTCCACGGTCTCAACGGGTGCGGGAAGACCCACCTAGCGGCAGCTATCGCCAATTACCGGCGGGCGCAGGGGAAGCCGGTCTTATTCGTGGTCGTTCCCGACCTTCTGGACCATTTACGCTCCACATTCAGTCCGGATAGTAAGATATCCTATGACGAATTCTCCGAAAAGCTTAAAGAAACTCCATTGCTTATACTCGATGACTTCGGGGAGCAATCAGCCACGCCCTGGGCTCAGGAGAAGTTATATCAACTGATAAACTACCGTTATAACGCCCGATTGCCCATGGTGGTCACCACATGCCTCTCTTTGGATGAGATTGAAACGCGAATCAGCTCACGAATGGTGGACCCCAGGATAAGCCTGGTATTTAACATCACGGCTCCCGATTATCGCGGCAACGTGAAGCCTACACGGCAGACCAAACGCTACTGAGTTGGTCATTCCACAATTACCCCTGCTTGCGGCTCGGCGGAAAACAAGTATGCCTGCCTCCTCAATCAGCTTCCATCTTTGAGAAGAAGTAAGAGCCCAATGTTGCCAAACCTATAGACAATATGAAAAGAACCGTGAAATCGAGCCAGAGTGGAAAGGCGGAAACGCCAATAAGAGTGCCCCTCAACCCATCCACACCATAGGTCAAGGGGTCAATGTACATTATGTATCTCAGCCAGGGGGGCATAGACTGTATAGGGAACAAGGCCCCCGAGAGGAAAAATATGGGAAACACTATCAGGTTCATTATAGCCATGAAACCTTCCAGATTCCCTAACCTGGTAGCAATAATCAAGCCAAATCCCGTAAATGCGGCGCAGGTCAGAATCATGATAAGTATCGCCAGAAGAAACCCCGGTACACCAGATAGTTTGACCCCCATGGCTACGGCAATTCCTACTATAGCGAGAGCTTGAATCATGGCTGTAGTCATGCCGCCCAGACTTCTGCCCAATATGACGGAAAGACGACTGACCGGAGCTACCAGGACCTCTTTCAGGAAGCCAAATTCCTTGTCCCAGATAACCGATGCCCCCGACATTGTACCGGCAAATAATAACGTCATGCCCACTATTCCCGGAGCGAGAAAGTCAAGATAAGCTGCGCCTTCCAGCCCCGGAATTTCCCGGGCAGGCATCAAGCTCATGGGCAATCCCAGAAAAGCCAGAAAAAAGAGGGGCATCAATATTGAACCAACTACCCTGGCCCTTATTCTCAAAAATCTTTTCATCTCCCGCAGCCACATGGTATAAATCGGCAGCGGGTCTATGAGTCGCCGCACCTCAATTGCTCGCATACTATCTCTTAGCTCCGCTCTTTCTCATCCAGGCTTTCCATACTTCAATTAAGCTTCCTTCCTCCTCCCTTATGGTCCTCCCGGTGTAATGTAAGAAGGTATCCTCCAAACTGGGCTTAGACAGATTGATGGATGATATAACAAGTCCACAGCTATCGGCAAAATCAATAAGCTCGGGTATTTTTTCTTCCCCGCCATCAATACTTAGCTCCAGTGAGCCATCACGTACTTCAATTTTCCTTATCCAGGCAAGCTGGTTCAGCGAATCAATTAGGCTACCGCTGCTATCCTGAGCTACTTGCAGCGAAATCAAATTTAGACCCACTGCCCGTTTGAGTTTTTCCGGCGTATCCATGGCTACTATGCAGCCATGGTCTATTATGGCCACCCGGTGACAGAGATAGTCCGCCTCTTCCATATAGTGAGTAGTCAGGATTATGGTTATACCCTCTTTTTCATTTAGTAGCCTGATGTAGTCCCAGAGACCCCTTCTCGCCTGGACATCCAGGCCCAAAGTCGGCTCATCCAGAAACAAGACTCTGGGATGGTTCAAGAATCCTCGAGCAACTTCAAACCTGCGCTGTGTACCACCGGAACACTCATTAATCCTCATATTCTCCTTCCCCTTCAAATCCAGCAAGTCCAGCACCTCTGCAACCCTCTCTTGTCTGGTCTTACTGTCCAAATGATACATGCGGGCATGGAAATCAAGGTTTTCCTTACCAGTTAAAAATGTATCAATGGCCCGGTCTTGAAACACTATCCCTATGCACTCTCTGACCTCATCCCTTTGCCGCACGATATCATATCCGCAAACCTCAGCCGCGCCCGAAGTGGGGTTCAGTATAGTGCAGAGCATCTTTACGGCTGTGGTCTTCCCGGCTCCATTGGGTCCCAGGAAGCCAAATATCTCCCCCTCGCCAACATTCAAAGTAATATGATTTACGGCTACCAAGCCATCGAATTCCTTGGTCAGGTTGTCAATTTCTATTACCTTAGCCATGTTCCTCATTCTCCAGCTTTTCCCCAACATGGTGTAGAAAAACATCCTCCAAGCTTGGCTTGTGTTCTCCAATCGCGGAAATAACGAACCCATGCTGCCGTGCCAGTCTCACTACCTCGGGTATCTTCATCCCTTTATCCCCCACGCTCAACTCTAATTGCGCGTCATGCTGATGAGTTTTCTTGACCCAGCACATTCCATTGAGCAGACTAGCAAACTCACGGGCTAGGTCTCCCTGGGGAAACTTGATGGAAAGCACGCTGCTGCCCAGTGAATCTTTCAATGCTTTAGGGGTATCCACCACCACAATCTTCCCGTGCTCCAAGATAGCTACTCTATCGCAGAGATAGTCCGCTTCCTCAACATAATGAGTGTTTAGCAATATAGTGGTACCCGATTCTTCGTTCAACTTCTTAGCATAATCCCACAATAGCCTTCGCGTTTGCACGTCCAAACCTAGGGTTGGCTCATCTAAGAATAGGACTTGGGGGGAATTCAGCATCCCCCTGGCTATCTCCAGCCTGCGCTGCATGCCGCCAGAATAGTATTTTACAAATGTATTTTGTTTGTCTTTTAGCCCCACCAAATCAAGGGCCTGAGACACTTGCTCATCCGTTGTTTTTCTGGGAAGGTGATACAATGTGGCATGGAAATCCAGGTTTTCTCTGGCTGTGAGATTGATATCAAGGCTCAGGTCTTCAAAGACGATGCCTATTGATTCTCTGACTTTGTCCCGCTCTGTGATGATATCATAGCCGCAGACAGTGGCCATCCCCGAACTGGGGTTCAGTGCCGTCGCCAGCATCATGACTGTGCTGGTCTTGCCAGCTCCGTTAGCGCCGAGAAACCCAAAAACCTCTCCCTCCTCAATTTCGAATGAGACGTGGTCTACCGCAATAATCTGACCAAACATCTTGGTCAGATTATCAGCTACGATTGCTTTCATCCCTTGCTTCTACTTCCACGGACAAGCCCTTGCCCGAGGCGAAATGCATCATCGAGAGCCGTATGATGCTCCTTGATTTCAGCTTTATTATCAATCCCTCTGACTAACAAATTGCCAGAATATCTCACACCTATAGCATCAAAGAAGTACTTCACCGTGAGCACAGCGCCGTCAAACAGCTTTGTTCCTCGAGTAGCACCTACCGAAATGAATACACCCCTTCGCTCTCGCTTATCTTCCTTGCCCATGCCGAGCACATGTCTTCTTACCCAAAGCGCCTGACATCTGTCTACTACTGACTTCGCCTGGCTGGTAATACCATAGAAGAATATCGGCGAAGCAAAAATGACATGATCCGCTTCCAGAAGCTTCCTGTATAGCAACTGCATATCATCTTTGATAGCACAGTTGCCGTCTTTGCGACACGCATATATTTCCAGACATGGTGAGATTTTGAACTTTGAGGTCAGCACCTTTTCAACCTCGGCTCCGGCCTCCTTGGCACCTTCCAATGCTCTATCAAGAAGGATATCGGTATTGCTTTGCCTTCTCGGACTGCCCATAATGCCTAGTACTTTCATGTTACTCTCCTCTTCATACGCTCTACTTATCTCTCAGTATCTGCGAGACGTCAGCCAAGGAGGCGAATGCCTTTCCCATAATCTTCTCCTCTGCACTGGAGACCTGCCATTCGCTTGCCTTCTTATCGGTGGTACCAGGCTGGCCTATATCGCTAAGGCCAGAATTTCCATTCCCGAACCCAAAAGATAGGGTAGATTCACGTCGAAGCAAAGATGTAACCCTTTGAGACCTTCCAGTCCGGCAACGAGATTGTGGTACTCTTCTTTGGCCTGTTGCTCATTATATCCCGAACCACCACTAAACGCATAACCCGGTCCTGGCTTGCCTAACCGGATAAGACATTGGAACTCCTCCCTTGAAGTGCCCTGGAGAGAAACTGGTGAAATGCTGCGGAATAGTCGGCGGTGAGGGCGAAAGTCTCCGCAACATCCATCTTCACCAAATATTCGTCGAGTTCTCGCTCAAATCGGGCAGCGTCGAAACTGAGTCTCTGTCTGTAAAAGTCAATAGCTATGCTAGGAGGATTCTGTCATGCCTGAATACACATATCTTCATACGGGCTCACTTTGGAAAGCTGAGGCCAGAACGGGATATCCAGGCTCAAGGCAAGCTCCAGTGCCCGGTTAACGCCCCCATACGGCATTATTCCCATAGCTGTAGTGCTGCATCGTGCCTTAAATACTATCACGAATTTCTGGTCTCCTTTCCCACAAATAGCTCCCAAATGACAGCCTGAAGGCAGTAAAGTCTTGAATATCTTTCGGGGAATATGCCGATGCCGGTCAGGTAGGTCTTCATCCCGTCTCCATGAACGACCGCCCACCACCTGGAAGCGGCGACTGGGGCCAGAATCTTCACAAAGATTGCGCCTCAAAGCCAATCGCTATCCTAAGACACAATCGAGACACTTTGTACAGACGGACCTTTTGCCCAGCGGTTGCTCCCAGGACTGCTATCCGGTTGGCCCAACTCAATTGCTCGACGATCGAATGGCGATCGAACTCCCAGGAGATGTTAGCCGTTTATCATCGCAGGGATACGCATTGTTTGTCTCTTCTCTTAGGACCGTCTATTCCCCGAGAGGCTTATGCGAACTTTCCTTGGTCTGCCGTTGCTAGCAGCTGTTTCAGGTATGATTTCTTCGACATGCGTCACTGCGGGGATTGTCTGCAGCACGTCAATAACATTCATCGGCTTATGCAAGAAGACCAGAATTGAGGGCAAATCAATCTGAGGTACAATCATCTCAGTATTTGCCACTTCGGGTAATTGGTCAAGGAAGGACACGACTTCCATGATCTTGGATACATCAAACGGAGGCAAGATCTCCACTTCCCACTGCGGCTTGCTCAACTCTGGCTGCTCCTCATTCTGAAGTAGTTCCGAAGGTTCGTGACTCTTCTCAACGTGGTCCGTAGCCCGGCCTGGCTCCGAGGGATCGCGAGGCGTCTTTTTGCTCGCTTCTGGGACTACATAATCGCTACCTTTCGGTACTTCCGCGGCTGCAGCATCTCTCCCTTCCCCGGTCTTCGTGGTTACAGTGCTGCTCTCCTCCGTGAGCTCAGACAATTTAGTACCAAAATCTACCTGTACCGCTGCCGCCTGCCGCTTAAGGTTTTCCAGTTCTTCCAGCATATAGCCGAATTGCTGATTCACAAGGCTGTGTAGTTCATTCCGGATTCTATTCTTCTCGTTCTCTACCAGCAACGCTGCTTCCTCTTCGGCCTTGGCCTTGATTGCACCAGCCTTTTCGTTAGCAAGCTCCACAGCTTCAGCCATCTTCTTTTCCGACATCTGTCGAGCTTGCTCTCTAGCTTCATCTATAATGGCAGCACTCTCAGCTTTAGCCTGTTCTGCGGCTTCTGTCTTGATCTGCGCGGCTAGCTTGTCGGCTTCAACGATGTTGGCCTCCGCAAGTCTATTAAGAGACGCGATGTGGTCCTCGGACTTGGCCAGTCTATCCCGCTCACTGATAAGCTCGTCAATGAAAGAGGCTACCTCAGTCTCATCTAGCCCGTTTCTTGCTCGCTTAAATTCGCGCCCCCCCAGCACAATCGTATCATCTTTGGCACTACTACCTATAATATTCACCATTTTATCCGCCTTTCTCACAGTATTGAATGATCGCGGCAGTATCGCATACCGCGCGGTCCCATTTCATTTCATGGTATGCCGCCATATTTCTACTTCTTGATTTCACCCTGAAAGGTCCTCCAGATTCTCTCTGCATTTCTTTTGGTTTCTTCCCAAGCTTTCTCAATGGTCTCCTGGCGTACTCTCAATGCTTCATTCACAGTGTCATCGTGAACCTGCTTGGCCTTCACTTTTGCTTTCATGTACGCTTCCTCAGCTTCCTGCTCAGCCTTTCCCAGGGCTCTTGCGGCTTTTTCTATGGCTTCGCCACAGACTTTGGCGGCGTGCTCTTCAGTTTTCTCATAGGATATCTCCCCCTGGCGCTGGCGTTCCTGATATGCTGCCGCTACCTTTCTCTGAGCTTGCTGATACGACTCATATGCAGCTTGGGCCTGCTTCATTAACTCAGCAATAGGATCCCTCTCCTCCTCGATAACCTCGGAGGGAAACTCGGCCATTTGTTCCGCATCTTTGCTTACCCTCTTCTTGATTTGTGGACCCTTAGCCAATGTAGTTGCCATAACGCGCTTCCTCGCACTTATTTTTCAGTACTGCAACCTAGCAGTCTTACAACACCATTGATAGTATTCATCCTATTTCGACCGCATGATTCTTGTGGATTTTTCTGGTCTCTGCCTCAAGGCTACGTAGTTCACTTTCTGCGAACAGCCTCCAGCCCTTCCTGTCTCTATATTCGGCATCATTTACAATCTTCTGCCTGATCCAGCGGAACAGCGTGCTCTTACCTATGCCAACTATCTGGCAAACTTCGGCAGTCCTATAATAAATTCGACCATCTATTTCTAGAGGCATATGCAACACCCTCTAAGACTGATTGAATATAGTCTATGACTACCTCACATTGCCGTCAATCACCCATTGGTAATCCCACTTCCGTAGGGGGCTACGATTGTCTTAGTCTCTAACAGCTTTCGCAGAGGCGAACAATGAAGGAAGCGACAAAGCGCAGCTAGTGGATTGAGTTCATCCCTGAAATTCGGAAGGGCTGGATTTTCCCGGTGTCGGGATTGCCAGCCCTTATAGTTCACAAATCACTCAACAAGCTTTCATCCAATACAAGGAGCGTTTAATCAGGCACCGGATTCAGGACTCGCCCGACAAAGATAATGGCACCAGTCTCAATGTCGCGAATCAGGAAGATGAAGGGCCGGTCTATAGTGAGCTCCACAAGAGGTTCAGGTGCCTCTTCCTCCATGATTACTGCCGTGGCCGCTGCCGCCTCCGTACCGGCCTCATCCAGCGAGACAAAAGCCTTGTGCAGCACTGCCCTTATGTATAGGTCCCGCGTACCGGTCATCCCGGAGAAATCGGCAGCCCCAGAGAAAGCATCCGGCATGCCCATGTCCTTCAGGGTATTGTTCAGGTTAAATTCGGACTCAAATTCAAACTGAGGCAGCGTCAGGGCGACCCCAGCAGGTTGCAGACTGCTTATGATGTCACAGACCTGCTGGGCCTGAAGTCCTTCTTCAAAAGCCTCGAAGTTGCCAGCTTCAGGCAGGAGGATAATCATTGAGAGTTCTCCCCCATCGTAGGGTAGCTCGACCGCCTGGTATCCTTCTCCCTCCGTGTAGCCGAAGGACTCAGTCTGCTCCATCATCGGAACTGTTACCTGCCCGCCGTCAAGCAGGTAGAACGGCCCGTCTCCTGTCATGTCCTCATCGAAGGGATACTCCCAGGCAGCATTGAAGTAGATAGCATTGGTCAGCACAAGGCGGGTCGCTACAGTGATTATGCCCTGCGGAATAAGGTTCTTGATGCGGCCTTCCGTCTGGTCACTGACCCATTCGTTGATAGCGAGGCGGGACTCCTCCGTCTCGTTTATGAAGTCCAGTATTCTCAGCCCAGCACCGTAGTTCTCAGCCAGGACATCGAGGAAGTCAGACAGAAACTCATAGTCCTTTTGCCCCCAGATGGCGTTAACAATGTTCAGCCTGAACCCTTCATCATCCTTACCTTGGGCGCCTTCACCTCTGGCGGCAAGTTCTGCGTCGAGCCAGTTGAATGCCGGGTGCAGCCTCTCCTGTTCAAGAATGAAGTTAAGGGTATCGGCCATCTGTTGAGCAGTTTCGCCACGCGCCCCAGCATATGTCATGGCCAGGGCCACTGAGATGCTGTGAGGGGAATAGAAGAGATTACCTTCTTGCTCTCTGAGCGCCTGGTAAAGCTCAAAGGCAAAAGCGCTGTTTCCTTCCACCAGTAATGCTTGCTCACTCGGACTGACATCCGGTGAAGTTATCCGCTCTTTATCTGATTTGAGCAACTCGCCCGCTGTCGGCTGAATACAGGCTATCAGTGGCAGCAGCAACACTATGACTAACATGGCTATCAACTTCTTAATCATGTCATTCACTTCCGACGGTGTTACTACGCTGGTCTTTCTGTTTATACTGCTAATAATACTATCATAGGATGACATTGTTAAAATGTCATTAAGGATTTGTCATATGTGGCGCCATTATTAAGTTTCTATGGACGAAATTGTCAACAGTCTTCTGTGGGTCACCCGAAACATGCCATAGAGTTAAGGAGTAATAAAACGGTATATTGTTTTGTTATTACCGAGACAAAGAGGTCAACGGAATGACGGTCTCTTGGTCAGGTAACGTGATAATGTGAGAGGGCGAAATGGCTTATTCCCTTGTTTCTGGCGTGCCATCTCAATGAACTCTGCAATAGTCATATCCTCTTGTCGTTTGTCGCGTGATCTTACTGTTAGGCGATTAGAATTCTCTTCCTTCTCACCGACAACCAGTAAAAACGGGACCCATTCAGTCTCTCCATTGCGAATTTTCTTGCCTACGGTGGCCTCACGGTCATCAATATCAACCCTTAGGCACTGTTGGGATATTCTGTCGCATAACTTAAGAGAAGCGGGCAAATAGCGATCAGCAACTGGGATAATCCTTATCTGAGTTGGAGATAGCCAGAAAGGGAATGTTGGCGGGGCACCGTTTTGTTCATCGATAGCTATATTCTCGAGAATTGCGCAAAGCGCTCGCTCAATACTACCAAAGCTTGATGCATGGATAATGACTGGACATGGACATTTCCTTCCTTCTCCATCAATGTATCCGATGTCGAATCTTGGTCCATCCTTAACGTCCCACTGCACTGTGCTTACCTGCACGTTGGAACTATCTTGGTTTATGAACTGATATTCGTTCTTAATGGCATAGTAATGACTCATCTCTGGCATAAAACGCAGGGACTTCCATTTGTTTGCCCAGGCTAACAAGCCAATCTTTGTTGTTCTCATAGAAGTCGATGGTGCCTTCCCAACCCAGCACCCATCTGCCCTTGGCAGTAGTATCGTTCATCAATTCGGCAAATCTGAGACAAAGACTCTCAAATTCGCGCTGGGCTTCTTCTTGACTGGCGCAAGCAGCATGCATATCGGTCATTGTAAATCCGCGTACACGTTTCAATCCACTGACTTCACCTTCCTGTTCATTACGAAGGGGGACTGCCGTTGATAGAATCTGATTCGCTGCATGAAAGGAAAAGCCAGGGGGTCCGAGGCATACCGGAGGTAACAAGTCCCACGCCCACCATCTACCCGGTAGTCTCTTTCATGGAATTCTCCCATTAGTTGTCCAATAAGATTATGGTCACCACGAATCAGAATAGGATTCTTCATCTCGATTGCTCCCCATTCATATGCCAGGCTGGCAGCATAGTCAAGAATCAGTCTCTGCAGAAGCACTCCTTTTGGTAACCAACTGAAATGCCCTCTCTCAGATACTTCGCAGTAATCCAGTAACTCATGGTCTTTCATGTAAACGACATGTTTAGGAATCAGTTACCAGCCAATTCATTTTTGACAAATTGCTTGAGCTGAGAATACACCGGAGCATCCTCGTCCTTGCCAGAAAGGATTTCGCAGGTAGTGAAATTGTCAGGTGTTAGTTCCCATGTATTTCCTTTTAAGTCGGCGACAACAAATCTGGTGAACTCACTCGGCTTGCGTTTTGATTCTCCATTCCGCATCGCATTCATAGCTGTCCTCCTTGTTAACATTACTCGCATAAAACAAAGGAGCCCAGGGATTGAATTCTGGGCTCGGCTCTACTGTCTGCAGTTTTCAGGTGTTACATCTTGTTAATCTCCGAACTGAAGACGCACCGAGCCCTCTGGCACGTAGTCGTAG
>SMTZ1_10007134_pt1 | contig 18092 bp, 19 predicted proteins | sample DeeMarSWOR136_30_FD_25667 | JGI IMG/M metagenome (IMG submission 25667)
GGGGGGGAGCAGCAAATGCTAGCCCTGGGGCGGGGCTTAATGTCAGACCCAAAGCTTATCCTCCTTGATGAAATGTCTCTCGGGCTTGCCCCCATGGTGGTTAATGAGCTGTATAGAATTCTGAGGGAGATTAAAGACAGGGGCATTACTATTCTATTTGTTGAACAGAATGTAAGGCGAAGCCTTACCGAAGCCGACAGAGCCTATATTATGGAAGCAGGGCGTGTTGTTTTAAGCGGTGACGTAGCCAAGCTCCGTGAGGAAGAGAAGGTTAAGAAAGCTTACTTTGGTGCCTGAATTTGATTAGGACGAGTTACCGATGAACTTATTATCCGATTTAGCCACGCCTATAGTGATGGGGATTTTGCTGGGTGGGTTGTACGCAGTAATTGCACTAGGGCTTTCGCTGGTTTTCGGGGTGGTGAAGGAGATAAACATAGCCCACGGAGACCTGGTCATATTGGGCAGCTATTTTGGTTATGTTGCCATGACCGTTTTAGGAATAGACCCCATCCTGAGCTTACTCATAGGTATGCCCCTATTGTTTGGAATCGGTTTTGCTATTCAGAAATATCTCCTGAACCGAGCCTTCAAAATATCAATGAACGCTACATTGATAGTCGCTTTTGGCATTTCCATAATCCTGCAAAACACATACCAACGTATCTGGGGTTCCTATGCCAGAGGTTTGCCCACATCTTATGCCATTGAAAGTCTAAGTGTCGGGCCCATTCATATTCCACTGGTGTATCTGCTGGATTTTTTTGCTGCTATAGTAGTCATGGTTTTTCTCCATCTGTTCGCCCAGGATAGGAAAACGGCTCACCTTATGGGGATAAATACCGACCGGGTGTATGCCTTTACCTTCGCTATCGCCATGGCGATGGCGGCTATAGCCGGCGTGTTCATGGGGTTGACCTTTTCTTTTACCCCGATATCGGGAATGTCTTTCCTGATTATTGCCCTCGGTGTCGTCGTGTTAGGCGGTATGGGTAGTATAGTGGGGACATTTGTCGGAGGTGTAGCTTTTGGCCTGGCCCAAACTCTTGGTGGATATTTCTTTGGGGACGAGGTATATTTGGCCGTTAGGAGAACATGAAAGTTACCATTCCTCGACCGCGAGGGGTATTGACACCGCTAATAGCGGTGTCAGTGGTGCTGGCGTTATTTCCGGTAATGGGAGTGCCCCGCGTTTGGATCCTTTACCTCTTTTTGTTCTTTACATACCTGACTATGGCCAATATGTGGAATTTGCTGGCTGGTTATAGTGGTCATCCCTGTGCCCGGCGGCTTTTATCGGGCTGGCAGGATACACCCTGGCAATAGGCACATGGGTCGGTTTGCCTTGGTATCTGGGAATAATAGCCGGTGCTGTAGTAGCGGCGGCATTTGCTGCTCTCATATCGTTTCCTGTCTTCAGACTGAGAGGCATATATTTCGCTATTGGGACACTAGTTTTGCCTGAAATATTGAGGTTTGTGTTTACAATTTGGGCGCCTGTTGGAGAGCCGGTGTATGGTGGAGGGGCAGGCTATACGGTGAAGGGGGTGGCGGAGGTTACACGGGGACAGGAATATTGGATGGCTCTGGCTATCGGGATAGCGTCAATTTTCCTTATACGATATATCTTGCGTTCAAAACTGGGCTCGGGACTGGCTGCAATCCGCGATAACGATTACACCGCTGCCAGTTGTGGGATAAACGTTTTCAAGTTAAAGTTATACTCCTTTGTTATTTCTGCCTTCGTAACCGGAATAGCTGGAGCAATTTTTTATCTCTACCAAGGGTATATAGAGCCAGTCAGCGCTTTCAGTATACGATGGCTAGTCCCAATAATGCTGGCTACCGTTATAGGGGGGGAAGGCACTGAAGAGGGACCGATTGTGGGAACTATTATCGTTGTCTTTTTGTACTTCACGCTAGCCAGATACGCTCAAATCAGCCTAATCATACAGGGCGTAATATTGATAGTCATAATGTTACTGGCACCGCAGGGTATTGTGGGCTCTATACGCAAGACCCGAGCTTATCGCTCCCTGTTACAATTAGCTACCAGGCGCCGAAGCGAGCCGTCTTGATCCTTATGAGATTGCTCAATATGCTATGAAGTGATATATATTTCATATTTCAAAAACATATTGGCAACCAAGATAGTAAAAAAGGTGAAGTAGATGTATCTTGACATTCGCTGGCTTTTGGTTCATAATGTAGTTATTCAGTGTCGGTTTTACTGTTTGTGAACCTGTCATTGGAGAGCCGATGATAACGGGTGCACATATCTCAGATTGAAGGGATAATCAATAACCGAGAAGGAGGGGCATATGACGCACGATGGACCAACCGCCAGAATCAGGATTCTTCTCTCACTTCTAGTGATTCCACTAATCTTTGGTTTGTTGTTTGTCTCCGGTATTGTTTCGCCAGGAGAGCAAGTGCAAGCCTATAGCGGAGACGTACACCAAGACATGGCCCAGTATGCAAGGGACATATATCTACAATATCAAAACGAGCCATGGTGGAGTTTGGAAATATATCAATACCAGACGGAGATCGACTACTACGCCGCCGCGGAGGACGATCTCGACATTGTGTGGAATCACACAGGACTCTTAGACGCGTGTGTAACAATTACACATTTCTGGGAACCAGATAACGGCATCGGTGACGAGATGAGTTGTGGGGGTTGCACTGGCAAGAATGCCGCGTGGAAGGCCATGATTATGTGGGGCATGGCTCTGGGCGAATACCACTCAGGAGACAAGGCCACGGCGTACGGATACTTGGGCCGCGTTGTTCACCTTCTGGGGGACATGAGTGTACCAGCTCACGCGCTCAAGGATTGCCACCCTAGTGGCGACACATTCGATACCGACTATATGAACGGCCATGGTCTCGCCTACCTCCCTCAGAAGCTGAGTGACGATGAGCTGAATGGGTTGAAAGCCTTGGGGATGGTTGAGATTCCCCCCACCAACCTGCTGCCCCTGTACTACCTGTTCTATATGACGGCTCAAATTGGAGGTTACTACCCCTCCGATGACGTGGATGGTAACACAATTGACCCGGAGGGCTTGGTCGATTTCAGTGCCCTGGAGCCGCTCCCGGCTGGGGTAGATTCAGACTTCATCGACGCGTGCGATTATACTGTAGCGGGGGACTGCAAGACCGCCTACGACATAATCCGGAGAAACTCCTATTTCTATGGCATACGAGCAATTGCCACCCTTTACAAGCTTTTCGCAGAGCAAAGCAAGCAACAGGCTGAGCTGACCGTTGTCATTGAAGGAATTCAGGAAATTGAAGGCCATGGGGCACTAGACGATCCTGATTACTTCGTAAGGGTCAAGATCGGTGACATGTGGTTCAGGAACGAAGGCTGTCAGTTGGAAGTCGCGGACAAGCAGCGTATAGATCCCGGGTGGGCTTTCGCATGGAACGTTGGACTAACAGGCTCGGCTGACGTCTGGATTGAACTGTGGGATGACGATAGTACAGCTATTTGGTATGACCATCAGCAATCGGATATCTACTCAGGTCCCAATGAACCTGAAAATGCCGAAGAGAGGGCCATCTGGCTTACCGTCGATCTTGAAGGATGCCGCGAGGGTACAGGTACGGCCATCGACTATGATCTCACTGGTGCGTGTAGGTGCCAACTAACGAGCGCGGGGGATGATGATGATAGGTCTCAGATCTGGTTTCGCATCCTGCCGCCCAACTCGCCTCCGGAGGCAGACGCCGGCCCCGATCAGACGGTCGATGAGGGCGATTCGGTGACGCTGAACGGCACTTTCACCGACCCCGACCCGGAGGACACGCACACATTCTTGTGGCACCTGGTGAGCAGCACCAATGGCCAGGTCATCCCCGACTCCTACGGTCAGTTGAAGAGTTTCGTACCCTGTGACAACGGTATCTACACTTTCAGCTTCACGGTGACGGACAACCACGGTGCCTGGGACAGTGACGAAGTAGTAATCACAGTCAACAACGTACCGCCAGTGGTTACTGATGTCTATATCTCCAGCCAGGAGAATGCCGAGTTCATATTGCCCGTGGTCCACAACACCTCTTTCGAGGGCACGTTCACCGATGCCGGCACGTGTGACACCCACACCGCGCTCTGGGCCTGGGACGACGGTACTACATCTGACGCTGTAGTAGCTGAATTGGGCGGTTCCGGGACGGCGTCTAGCTCGCATACCTACTCTGTGCCTGGAGACTATACGGTCACTCTTACTGTCACCGATGATGACGGCGCCAGCGTCAGCAACACTATGACCGTCCACATAGCCGACGTGGATGAAGCTCTGGACATCTTCAATGCCTATATCCAGTCCCTGCCGAACAGCAAGTTCAGGGTCCTGATTACCGCAAACCTGTGCAAGGTTGCTTTTAAGAAAATGTTCCTACGCCTGGACGTAATGCTTGCTTTCCGCAACTACCCCTTTATGATATACTTCATGAATTTCCATATACGGACCAAATTCGATGCTCTGCTGGGAGGCGGCACCATAGACGACTGGATAATACAGGACCTGGCTATTCAAACAGAACTCTGCCAGAAGGTCGACGATATTACAGCTTATCTCCTGCACCTTGTGCTCTCATGCCCTAAAAATAACAAGGGAAACAGTGGTGGGAGGTCACATCATCTCCCACCTTCATAGATAACAACATGGGCGAGTGTTTAGGGCCCTCTATAGCCTCGGCGACACTACCCAATATTGCCTGGCCACCGGCCATCCTCCTTTCCGAGAGATTCTAACATTGTCCCTTCTCCGATGGCGCCAGAGTGCATAGGTGTGCAGCCAAGTGTTATAGCCCCTGTATCACTACTGAAAAGAGGCCTTCAAAGTCTGTGCCTTCATTTTTCGTGATATCTGGTGGAAGTTGAACAACCCCGAGGAATGTTAGGTAGTAATTAATCGTATTGTTAACTCTGCTATCCATAGCGTCTGAGGCAGTTTGGACTTAGAATAGAGCCACGGCGGGATTAGACAACATTAATAAGCTATTTGGCAATCTTAGCTCTGTGCTCTTCGCCACCTTCTGGGCCAGATTACCAAAGGCGGAATTGAATTTATTAGCGCTTAAGGCGACTGTAAAACTGTACAATCCGCTATATTGTGTGGTTGCACCTATATGGCGATAGCCATGTGAACAGCAGCTAGTGGCATAAGCGAGAACTAGGGGGGCAGCAAAGGGAGCCATACCGAAAAGGTGCTTCCTGCCCCCACTTGACTCTCCACTTCAATCTTTCCCCCATGAGCCTCAGCAATATGCCGGCATATTGCCAGGCCCAGACCACTGCCTCCCTCAGCGCGCGAGCGGGATTTACCGACTCGGTAGAACCGTTCGAAGATGAAAGGTATGTCTTCTGCTTGGATGCCAATCCCAGTATCCATGATGGCGACGACGGCCATTTGCCCTTCGCGGCGAAGCGAGAGGGAAACAGTCCCTGGAGCGGGGGTATATCTGATGGCGTTATCCAAAAGGTTCATGAACAGTTCTCTCAGCCTGGCTTCATCGCCTTTCACTACCAAATCCTGTGTCTGACCTAATTGAAAACTGAGCCCTTTTTCCTGGCAGAGAATCTCTACATCTGTACTCAGGTTACTGATGAGCTCGCCAAGTTCGACTTCCGCGAAGTTCCACTGCTCCTTTCCGGCATCAGCACGAGCGAGGGTAAGCAATTGGTCAATAAGGGAGGACATCCGTCTTGCTTCTCTAGAAACAATCTCCAAAGATTGCCGATAATCGCTTGGTGGTCTTTCCTTCTGGAGGGCCAGAGTGGATTCAGCTTCAATTACCGCCAAGGGAGTACGTAACTCATGTGAAGCATCACTGGTGAATTGCTTCTGGCGCTGGAACGCTTTTTCCAATCGTCCAATCATTTCGTTCAGCGTCGCTGCTAGCCTCCCCAATTCATCTTTGGTGTTCACATTAATCCTTTGACTCAAGTCACCTTCACCAATTTTCTGTGCTGTCTGGGCAATCTTGTCTACAGGCTTAAGCGCTCGGCGGGCTAGAAATATGCCACCTCCGGCAGCTAATGCCAGGGCCAGCGGGACAGCGATGGCGAAGGTGCGTACCAATTCATGCAGTGCCTGGTCTATCTGTTTTGTCGAGCGACCAATAATCAGTGCACCTGGCTGGGTACTAAGTGGCAGTCCCGGCATGTTAAGGTGTGTGGGGACAGCCAGGAGACGCGACTCTTCGCCTTCCGCCGTCTCGATAGTAGTAAACGAGCTCTTGCCGTTAATGGCTTGGTAAATGAATTCGTCACTCAAGGAAATACTTATCCCTGGGGGAGACACATTCACCAATTGGTTACCAGAGTAAAAGTATAATATGACGATTTCCCCCAGTTCCTCTTGGAATTCTCCTTGCCAGATGCTTTCCAGAATAGGCGGGGTATTACTTATCTCCATTGAACGTAGTTCCAGTGCATCATCCAGATTCTGGTGGAGGCTTCGAGAAAGATAAAAATATACCCCGACACTGAGGGCAGTCAATAAAGCTAACAGCACCAACAGGTACCATAGGGTAAATTGGAATTTGATGCTGCGAATGAAGTTCATAGTGCTTTCAGTCGATAGCCGGCTCCTCTCACTGTCTGAATCAGGCTGTTCTCCCCCTTGTTGTCAATCTTACGCCGCAATCTACGGATATAGACATCTACCAGATTAGACAGGCTATCGAAGTCGTAATCCCAAGCATGTTCTTCGATCATGGTCCGTGTAACTACCACGTTGGGATGGTGCATAAAGTACTCCAAGATGACGTATTCCTTGGTAGTCAATTCAATAGATCTCTGTCCTCGCCAGATCTGGCGAGTAAGAGTATTCAAAGTTAAGTCTCCCACCCGAAGCTCTGGCGATTTGGCCATTCCCTCTCGCCGCAAGAGCGCCCGAACTCGGGCAAGAAGCTCATTAAAGGCAAAAGGTTTAATCAAATAATCATCGGCTCCTGTGTCTAGCCCTCTGACCCGGTCCTCCACAGTGTCTTTAGCCGTCAACATCAGAATGGTCTAGAATGATGAGGTCATAAGGATTGATCTCGGCGAGATATTCTCCTTCCTCTCCGTCGTAGGCCAAGTCAACAGCGTAGGCTTCTTCCAGAAGCCCACGCTTGATGATAGTACAGAGTCGCCGGTCATCATCAACAACCAAAATTCGCATGACACACTCCCTAAACACATCATATTACACCAAGATGAACATGAAATGAAATGGCTCAATTGTATGCTTTTTCTGCCGTTAACTCCCGGTTCATGGTGGGTTCATGTTGGTGCGATAAACTTGATTTGTGCTGATGGGGACTAACTGGAAAGGAAGGAGGGATATGTGTGGTTTGGTAACGGAAAGAAGTGATGCAGTTTTGAAAACTTTAAGAAGGGAGGAGAAAAAGTGAAGAATAGAATACTTTTTATCTCGTTAGCGGTGATGCTAGCTCTCAGCGTGGGTCTCATCGGCTGTGCGGCCTCCGAGGAAGAACCTGAGATACCGCTCGGAGTTATAGCTGGGGAAGTAGTTGCTGCTGAGGATGATAGCTCAAGCAATACTGAGGACCAGAGCCAGCCTGCCGATCGACGTGAGGCGCTTCTGGACAGAGCTTGTGCCATCTACGAGGAGAAGACAGGTGTGGCGATTGACTCAGAGCAACTAAAGGATGCTCTGGACCAAGCTAAAACCGAGATGCAAGATGAAGCTCTAGAAAGCCGACTGCAGGACCTCGTGGACGAGGGCAAGATAACTCAGGAAGAAGCTGATCAGTACCTAGAATGGTGGCAGTCCCGGCCCGACCTCGAATTACCATTACCAGGGCTTGGCGGACGTGGTCATGGCGGCGGCATGATGTGGGGTGGTGGTTTTCAGAATTGGGATGGTGTGCGTTTAGCTGGCGAAAGACCCATCCTGGCAAAATAAGGAAAACTGGGTGATTTAGTGAAGTAAATATATGACAACTACCCCTTCTTCTCTCCCTCCCTTTTTACTATGGTGTTAGAGGCTTCCAAATGGAGGCCTCTAATACTATCTGGATTTTACATAAGGGGATATTTTGTAAAGTGATTACTATATAGGGAGGCGTGCCTCTGATGCTTCCGAAGACCTGATTGCCTGCTCATCATTAACGATCAGTATTTTTTCTTGCTTTGCCACTATTTTTCTAGCTGCTTTAGAGTTTCTTCCACTACCGCTATTAGCTCCTTGGGGGTAAATGGTTTGGGTATAAATGGCTTACCACTTTGCTCGATAAAAGTCATGGTTTCTTCGTCTAGCACACTCCCAGTAGTGAATATTACCTGGTTTTCCAACTGCGGATATTTTTTTTGCAGCCAGTGGTATAGTTCCATGCCGTTCATTTTCGGCGTCCTGATATCGATCAGACAAATGTGATATTGCCTCTTCTCTATCATATCCTGAGCTAACTTCCCATGGACAGCAATGTCTACCTCAAATCCTTCTCTACTAAGGACTCTTTGGCACATATTGCCAATCGATAGTTCGTCCTCGACCACCAAGATTCTCTTCGTGGTGCGATCACTAGTATTTATTGTACGCCTCCTTTAATCAGCGACTCTATGAATAATATTTCTTTTCAGTATTATAGCAAACGTATTTGTGCCGTCAAGAGGCTAGTTGAACTTGCTCATTGCCGCTTCTATCCCCTGGGTGAGAAAAAAATTGATGGCTTCGGCTACCTTGACAATTACAGGCTTGATTATTGCTTCTTCCTGGGGGGAGAAATCGCTGAGCACGTAATTGACTATAGCGTCCTCGCTAACGGATTGCTCCTCCGACTGGGGCCGCCCAATCCCCACCCTGATTCGGGGGAAGTCCTCGCTTCCCAGGGCGGAAATAATAGAGTTCATGCCCTTGTGTCCTCCCGAGCCTCCGTTCTGCCGCAGGCGAATTTTGCCCAGAGGCAAATCGAGGTCATCGTATATTACCAGGAGGTCGCTCAAAGGAATGCCATGCTTACGTGACAGGCAAGCCACGGAGTTGCCGCTGAGATTCATGAATGTCCCTGGCTTGGCCAGCAGCAACTTCTCACCCCCCACTTCAGCATGGCTTACTCTAGCCCGGCATTGCCTGTGGTCGAAGCGGATAGAATGAAGCCTGGCGAAGTAATTCAGACACCGGAAGCCAGCGTTGTGGCGATTATGGGCATAAGTCCTGCCCGGATTGCCTAAACCAACGATGAGTTTCATTGACTTAGAGTTTATGGGAATTCAGCCACCCGATATTATGGCTGATTCCATCGACGCTAAGCAAATGCTACTCACCTTAAGCAGCAAGCTTGATTTGGCTAAATGCCCTTATATGCGCCAGTACTTAGCCTTAACGCTTTAGAATATCCTATTTTAGAAAGGCTGCATAAACCATGCTAACTTAGGCCATCCCGAAAGATGAGAATTAAAGCGCAGAATTATTGACCAAACTAAAGACCTATAAGTCACTCTTGGACAAGTAGACGAAGATGATAGGCAGAATGGCAAGTACGGCCACGTGGGGTTGAAAGAGAGCACAGATGACACCTGCTAACGCCAGCCCCCAAATGTTCGGCGGGGGTTTTTCAATCTGTACAAGCTTTGTGTAAACGAATTTGGCCCCGTTTCGGAGTGTTGCATTTATCGTCAAAGGATACGAGATATCACTGCTAAATCCTCCTCCGATTAGACAGAATGTGTCACTAGTGCTTCTATTAGGCTGCAAAGGATTCGAAGGACTAACATCATCAAAGGTAAAGTCGACGGATGTACCGAAGGCTGTATCTACTTCAAGAGTGGCAGTTAACGAAATAACAGGCTCAACACTTACATTCTTCAGGGTTATTTCGACTGCCGGCCCTCCGGGAGTAAACGGTGGGACAGGGCCCAACACAGACACGATTTCAATCGGTTCCCAGCTTTGCGACGCTGAGACTGGATGGCAGCTGGATACCGTCACTGTTAGAAGCGTAGCAGTAAGAACGATGCTGGCAACTATGATGCATGCCGGTCTTTTAAGCATATGCTACTTTACCAATAATTTGTTTTGAACTTTTTAGAAAGGCTGCATAAACCAACTGGCCCAGGCTGTTTGGATGGAACTGAAACCTAAAGCGCCTCTTCTAGTAAAATGCCGTCTCCTTCCAACCTAAGTCGTTTATTATGGGAATCCAGCTTCTGAAGTTGTCGTCTATCGTGGTAACATTGGCTGTAATTCCAGCAGGATATAATGGAATTGCTGCGATGCTCCTCTGAAAATTCACAACAAGGTGAATGCTCATCGTAACTGGTATAGTTTCGCCGGCTTTTATCGGAATGTTTCCACTTAGATTGTAACTGACAGTTTCGTTCCAGGAAAGAGCGTTCTCCCCAAACCCAACCCAAGCATTTTGGTCTATGTTTACTTGCGCTTCAGTAACCTCAGGGGTGTAAGAAACAAAATGGAGGAGGATATTTACGTTTACCTCTCCACCTATATCGGATAGAAGGCCTGGAGAGTCAGAAGGTAAAGTAATCTCTAAATACCCAGCGATCCCCTGTTGCAAGGCATATTCACGGTTACGTATGTCCGAAGGCATTAAAAAAATCACACTTTCCGATTTTTCGAACTTCGGTTCATTTGGCTCAAGCGGTGAGCTTATAAAGGGCAGAGCACATGCTAATAAAGCAAGCACCACAAATACCGAAATGATTCTTAAATTAAATTTTTCTCTCATTTAACGCCCTTACATCTGGCTGAGTTTTGAGATTTTCCACTTGTCTCCCCAGTGATTTTTGAGTGTTATAGTATTATCAGTATGACTAATAAAATTGTACCATTTTTAGGCTTTATTGGCTAAGTGGCCTTATATTTTACGCAATTTAACCTTTACACTTCAATGAATCCTATTACTGTAATGTAGAAGACTAAAAAAGGTTGCATTATTCTGCTTCGCTTAATCTCTCCCGAATTCCAAGGACACCACACCATTTTTAGGCCTTATCGGCTAAATGGTCTTATATTCGCCAGTATTTAGCCTTAACGCTTTAAGATATCCTATTTTCGAAAGGCTGCATGAACCACACTAACTAAAACCAGACTGGAAGATGAGAATTAGAGCGGAGAATCATTGTTGCCTTCTCGAGAGGGGCGTTCATTCTCATGTTTACTGCGTATGTATTTTCTTAATACAGGTATGCCCAATCCAATACCGGTTCCGCCCAAAGGAATGGCAAATTTCTGCCATAAAGGCATGTCACTCGGTATAATATCGACAGTCAGTAATGAAATCACCAATAGATATATCAAGACCGTCACTACGTTAGCTATCTTCGCTCCCCTTTGTGATAATCTCAATTCCCAAATACCTATTAGGGTAAAGCACCATAAAAGCAAGAGAATTGCTATCATTGCTAGGGATGCCGCCAATCCGAAAATCTCAATCTCAAGTCCCCATATAGCTACGAAAATGTAAACCGGGGTTATTGCAATTACAAGAATTAGCCAGACTATCTGATAACGGCTTTTCTTCGTTATCTGATTCTTTGCAGTTTTAGCGTATCTGGACAGCCGTCTGGGCGTTAACCCGAAATACATTAGCCCCGCAAGCACAAAGGCGGCTATTGATAGTATATCTCTCCACATCTGCCGTTTATTCCAATTATAACATTAGGAAAATATTCTTCGTCAGCGAACTATCTCAAACTTCACCGAGCTAGCAAGTGGTATAATAGAATTAGACGGAAGATGGGCAAGGAGTACGAGACCAGCTACCCTAAAATAGAAGAAGTTGAAGCCAAAATCTATAAATGGCATAAGGGAGTATTTCTGAAAGAACGGCTTTTGTTTGCTAGAATGATTGAACTGGTATTAGAGTCTTTCAAGCCTCTTAGCGGGCGCCGCAAGGAAACCGACGAGTGCGAGTTGGCACTGGCGACACTGGCCACCAGAATGTTCAATGACGCCGAGGGAGCGAAGTAGCTGCTTCTATGGGGGCTACCAGACCAAGCAGAGCCCGTGATACGGGATATAATCGAGTGCATGTTGCTGTTCCGTTTATTCCTACGGAAACCCAAGACGGGTAAGAAATGGTTAATGAATTTAGCAGAATATCAACCTGGAGACGTTAATGCCAAGCTGTTGGAATTGGGAGTACACGCCAAAGAATATGCCTGGTATGGTCTTCTGAGCCATGTGGGGCATTCCAATCTTCTTGCTTCTTTGTCACATACCCAAGAGATGGATGTTGGAGAACAGGGAATGTTGCACCAATTCCATTTTGGTAGTGCAAGGACTGCAGAAACGGAGCGTTTTATTCAGTGGGGTTTCCTGCCGTTGTTCTTTCTGTTATATGTAGCCTTGAATGAGCCGCTGGCTGAATTGTACTATGGGCGTTCAGAATCGGATGTTTTTAGTACATGGTGTGCAAAAGTAAATGACCTCAAACCGAAACTGCTTGAGTTTTTCTCCGAAATTGCCGGAAAGCCTGCCTTTGGTGCGTCTAAAGTTGACCATGTCCTCCAGCAACTTACCGACAAGAAGATGCGCTTTCAAGAGTTCAAGAGGATACTTACTGAAGACGGCGACCTGCCCCTTAAAGACTAGTCCAGATTATCCCAAAATCATAGTTTGGGAACTTCCGTCTTGGATTTAACAAACTCAAAGCAAAGCCAGAGCGTTACAGCCCTAAGATTAGTAAACGCAAATCCGACAAACTTAGAGTTAAGAGAGCTTCTATGATTTGCCTTCAGCCTTATTTAGCAAGTCCCGGAACTCAGCTTCGCTGAGCGTCTTCGTCCCCAATTTCTCAGCTTTGACCAACTTAGAGCCAGGTTCGGCGCCCACCACCACGTAAGAAGTCTTCTTGGTGACATCCGAGCCGGCTTTGCCACCGAGCGCCTTTATTTTCGCTTCCACCTCTGAGCGGGAAAGAGATTCCAGCTTCCCGGTTAAAACAAATTCTAGTCCAGCTAAAGGCAACTCCTCAGGCTTGGCTTCTTTAGCTTTCTCTCTTTTCAGCTTTACCTTGGCTTTCTTTAGTTTTTCAATAATTTGGATATTCCCTTCCTGTCTGAAAAAGGCAACGATGCTTTCAGCTATCTTGGGGCCAATCGAGGGAATCGTTGAGAGGTCTTCCTGGCTGGCTTTAGACAGCTGGTCAATGCTGTGGAATTGCTCTGCCAGTAGTTCGGCGTATTGGTCACCGACATGTGTGATTCCCAGGGCAAAGATGACCCGCGCGAGGGGTCTGTCCTTGCTGTCTGCGATGGAATTAAGCACATTGGAGGCACTTTTGTCGGCCATTCTTTCCAGACCGAGAAGCTGCTCCCTGGTGAGGTAGTATAAATCGGCAGCATCCTTGATCAAGCCAGCCTCGAACAAAGCCTGGCATAGCTTTTCGCCTACGCCATCGATATCCATGGCTCCACGGCTGACGAAATGCTTGATTTTCTCCAGGGCTTGAGAGGGACAGGCAGCGTTAGTGCAGCGGTGCATGGCTTCACCTTCTGGCTTTATCACTTCGCTGCCACACACAGGGCAGCGGCCGGGTATGTGGAATATTTTCTCCTTGCCAGTGCGGCGGCTGACAATGGGTTCGACAATCTCAGGAATGACTTCGCCAGCCCGCTGCACCACGACCCAGTCGCCGATGCGGATATCTTTACGATGGATATCTTCTTCATTATGCAGCGCCGCTGAACTGATAACCACGCCCCCTACTCGAACTGGCTCTAAAATAGCGTAGGGGTTAAGGCTTCCCGTTCTTCCGACATTTATGCCAATGTCAATAAGACGTGTGGTGCCCTGGACGGCGGGAAACTTATAGGCAATGGCCCATCTGGGCTCGTGAGCCACAGTGCCCAGCTCTTGCTGGAGGGCAATAGAATTGACCTTTACTACTATACCATCAGCCTCATAGGGAGACTTTTCCCGGCTTTCTGCCCAGCTCTGATAATATTTCTCCGCTTCATCGAGGGAGTGGCATAGGGCACTATTGGGGTTTATCTTGAAGCCCAAGGACTTGAGGTATTGCATAATCTCCCAGTGAGTGTCGGGCACCGCTTTGCCTTCAGCCCAACCTAGTCCATAAATGAATATGTCGAGAGGACGCCGAGCGGTAATGCTGGAATCGAGCTGCCTTACCGAGCCGGCAGCGGCATTTCTGGGATTGGCAAAGAGCGGCAGCCTCTCTTCGGCCCTCTCTTCGTTAAGCTTTTTGAAACCAGCTTTAGGAAGATAAACTTCGCCCCGGACTTCAAATCTTGACGGCGCCTCCTTGGGTACGGAGAGGGGAATACTCCTGATGGTTTTTAGGTTCTGTGTGATGTCTTCACCCCGGTAGCCATCCCCCCTGGTTGCTCCTGTGGTGAGCAATCCATCAACGTAAGTCAAGGCTACTGCCAGCCCATCAATTTTGGGCTCGCAAACAAGGTCAAACTGATGCTCTCCTAAAAGTTTGCTTACTCTTTTATGCCAGGCTGCCAGGTCTTCATAGGAAAAAGCATTGGTCAGGCTCAACAAGGGCTGGGGATGTTCGACAACTCCAAATGCCTCTACAGGAGGTGCCCCGATCCTTTGCGTCGGCGAGTCGGGGGTGACAAGCTTGGGATGCTCAGCCTCAAGCTGCCTGAGCTCCTTCATTAGCTCATCGTACTCGGCATCGCTGATTTCAGGGCTATCCAGCACGTAGTAGCGGTAGTTATGGTGATTAATTACCTCCCGTAGCTCTTCCACCCTCCGCTTGACTTTATTTATGTCCCCCATAAAGCTAATCCCTATTTATAGTATAGCAAAACTCCTCACTATTAATCTTGCCTTGTCGCTATCCTTTTCCAACTCATTAGGCCTGTGCTGTGTGCTACAATTAGACGATTTTTATGGGAACGCTTTCCCTTGATTCATCTGGCGAGCAGCCTCGGGGCTCGCATCTCTAAAAGAGCGAAGGCATGAATGAGATAAAGTACAAGCCCATCGGAGTTATTCATTCTCCGTTCAAGGAACCCAAGGGGACACCTATACAGCCTGCAGGTGCTAAAGGTACAAATGGGATGGTTGAGATATTCCCGGAATATGTTGAAGGCTTAAAAGATATTGAAGGTTTTTCTCACATTATTCTGCTATACCACTTTCACTTATCCAAAGGGTCGACATTGTTAGCAAAGCCCTATATGGATAACGAAATGCATGGAGTCTTTGCCATGCGAGGTCCCAGTAGGCCCAACCCTATTGGCATCTCGGTAGTACGCCTTATCAGGGTTGAAGGGAATATACTCCATATTCAAGACGTGGACATTGTAGATGGGACACCCTTTCTGGATATTAAACCTTATATTCCTGAATTTGACATAAGGGAAGTGGAAAGGATAGGATGGCTGGAGAAAACTGTGCATAAACTTTCAACATCGAAAGATAATGGGAGGTTCACAGAGTGATTTGTCTGATTTGTGATAGCGGAACATATGGAGTTCCAACTCTTGGCTTTTGTTGCTCTGGCTTCTCAAATCTGAAATATGTTAGGCAACGTCTGCATTATTTTGGGGAGGGTAAGATATGGCTATGAAACCAGTTGTAATCAGATTCTTCGCTCCGGTGATTGATGCCACTGTCAATGCTCTGATGAGTGCCATCGACCAGAAAATGAAGCAAGGGACGAAGGACTTCATCATCCTTATCTCTTCACCTGGCGGCTCTGTTATCCATGGTTTAAGCGCATATAATTATTTGAAGGGATTACCTGCTTCTATAACTACACACAATTTTGGCAGCGTGGACTCAATAGGCATTGTCATATACTGTGCCGGTTCAAGAAGGCTATCAGTACCCCAAGCGAGATTTCTATTTCACGGCGTTAGTGCACAGTTTAGGGGGGAGCAGAATTTGGAGGAGAAACTGCTGGAGGAAAGGTTAAAGGGATTGAGGATTGATATGGAGAACATTGCCAAAGTAATTGCAGAGAATTCGGGTAAAAACGCCGAAGACATTACTGATGCCATGATTGAGAGGACAACTTTGAATCCGGAGGAGGCGCAGTCTTGGGGCCTGGTGCACGAAATTAAATCAGAGCTTTTTGAGGCAGGAAGCGAAGTAATTGCAATACAGTTTCAGCAACAACCGCAACCGCCGCGGAAGCCGTAATATTGCCCAGGAGTGTGTACCCCGCTATGCCCTGTTTCAAACAAGCACCGAACCGTTATTTGGCAGAAAGTTGACTATTGGAGTGCTATTTTTATATTAGCAGGTGTTGACCTTGGCCCCTTTAATGGATAAAATCGTGGTCAACTAAATATGAAGTTGGTAAGGAGGTGAGTATGTCAAAGCATATTTGTAGAGGTCTGGCTGCTATTCTTACAGTTACATTATTAATGATATTGACTGCGGTACCCGTTCTGGCATTCGATGCTCGCAGTGGGTTAGCTGTCACCGTCGCTAGTGGAGAGGTAGTGGACGATGACCTTTATGTAGCTGCCGAGACCATTATTATTGATGGCACCGTTGACGGCGACCTCTGGGCTGCTGGTAATAAGATCACCGTTAATGGCATAGTTAATGGCAGTGTCATGGCTGCTGGCTGGATAGTCAATATCAACGGTGATATTACGCACGCTGTGCGGGCAGTGGCTGAAACCATCAACATTAATGGCGATGTTGGTGGCGATGTGTTAATTGGTTGTGGAAATGTGAATATAGCCAGCACAGCCAGAGTTGGTGGCGACCTTCTTTTTGGAGCTGATATTGCTGGCATTGATGGACCTATTGAGGGTAACATCAAAGGTAGCGGACGCGAAGTCACCATAAGCAACGGGGTAAACGGAAATGTTGAACTCGAAATCGAGAGCCTAACCATATTATCTGCAGCGAATATTGGAGGTAACCTAAGCTATACCAGTGAAGAGGAAGCCGATATTCAATCAGGTGCCCAAATCGCTGGCGCCACTACCCATAAGCTGCCCGAAGTGAAGAAAGACGAAGCTGGGGTCTTCCCCTTCGTCCTATTCTCTGGCGCGCTGGGTAAGGTGATGAGCTTCTTAATGGCTTTGGTAACAGGGCTAATTATCATTCTCCTAGCTCCGAGGCGATTGACGTCTATCGCTGAGGCTATAGGCAGCAGACCCGGGCCAAGCGCTGGCTGGGGAGCTCTCATCGTGTTTGTTACCCCTATCGCTGCCGTATCAGTGTGCTTCACAATTATCGGTATATCTGTAGGATTGATTGCACTGGTGCTCTATGGGATAGCTCTTTACATTGCTCAGATCCCTGTGGGCTTATTTATTGGGCGCTGGATTATTGGCCGCTTCAGAGTTGTGGAAGACAAAGCTATCATGGTTGGAGCCTTGGCTATAGGTCTCGCCATTCTTAAGCTCTTAAGCCTGATACCCTACTTCGGCGTCGTCGTTGGAGTGGCCGTCGTAATCTTTGGTTTAGGAGCAATAGTGGCAGCAGAAAGGAAAAGGCGGGCCGAGGCGAGGGAAGCAGCTTCAGCTTAACTATAAAATTTAAAGAGAGCCGGCTAAACTCTGTCCAACGGTGTGCGCTAACTGGAACTTAGGTTCTTTGCTTCTTGCTACGCAAGATTTCAAGTAGACGTAAACCATTATGATACGTCGGCAAATAAGAAGGCATAAAAATGATTCGTAGCTTATTGCCTTCAGATTTCGATGCTATACTCAAAGTCATAAATGATGCTGCGCAGGCTTACAAAGGTGTAATCCCGAATGATAGATGGAAGGAACCGTATATGTCGGCCGAGGAATTAAGAGAGGAAATTGAAGCTGGCGTACGATTTTTTGGGTGGGTGGAAGGTGGGCATTTGCTCGGAGTAACAGGAATCCAAGCTCTTAAAGATACCACGTTGATCAGGCATGCTTATGTGCTTTCAAGATGCCAGAGAAAGGGAACTGGCACGAGGTTGCTTGAATATCTCATGGGCTTAGCCGAGACGCCGGAAATTCTGGTAGGGACTTGGGCTGATGCCACCTGGGCTATTCGATTCTACGAGAAACATGGTTTCAAACTGGTGTCGTCCAGGGAAAAGGATAGGCTCTTGCGGACATATTGGAACATCCCCGAGAGGCAGATTGAAACCTCAGTTGTGCTGAGGACAATCTCCTCTTTCTA
>SMTZ1_10003999_pt1 | contig 18086 bp, 14 predicted proteins | sample DeeMarSWOR136_30_FD_25667 | JGI IMG/M metagenome (IMG submission 25667)
GAAGATGGCAAGGCTGACATCGGAATGGTTGCAGAAGAGGTGGGAGAGATTCTTCCCGAGCTGGTCGACTACGAAGATAATGGAGTAGATGCAAAGGCACTCGATTATGGCCGCTTGGTGGCACTACTGATTGAGGCAGTGAAAGAGCAGCAAGACGAGATTTCAAACCAGCATCGTGAGATCTCAAAGCAACAAGACCAGATTGCAAAGCAGCAAGACACTATTGCGATTCTGAAAAAGGCCGTTGCTCAGAATGAGCTGTTAACGAAAAGACTTGACGTCTTGGAAATAAAGGTTCAGCAACAGCAGTCAACTCTTGCGAAGGAGGTTCAACAATGAAACAGATCAGCATCTCTCGTGCGCACCAAAAAAGCAGAGACGTGATAATCTGGTTGTCGTGTCTGCTCATTTTCACAATACCTGTTCTGACACAAGGCGCCGGGCCGTACGAGATTACCTGGTACACAATTGACGGTGGCGGTGGCACAAGTACCGGCGGGCCATACGTGCTCACTGGCACTATTGGCCAACCGGATGCGACCTACAACGACTGGCTAACGCTTGGCAAGCCGGATTGCTGGTGCGCACCTTATCACTGCGATGGAGACGCCGATGGTGCTACCCAGGGCTTCCAGAAATACCGGGTAATGAGCAATGACTTGGGCATTGTGTCCGCCAACTGGAAAAAGCTTATTGACGATGCGGCCCTTGATCCTTGCGCCGACATAGACCACAAGCCGCAAGGCTTCCAGAAGTATCGCGTGATGAGCAACGATCTGGGCATTGTGATTGCCAACTGGAAGAAGACGGATGCGGACCTTCCCGGCGATTGCCCGCGCGCCGAATAGTCTTTGAGATTGACCGGCTAAGGTGACAACAAGAGACTGAAGCTGCTTAATCACCGCTTATGGTATGGGCTGTGACCATCTGCTTGCAGCCCTTTCTCCACTAACTAAAGCAGCCCAGAAAACCTCACAGGGCGCCTCTCACAGCGGCTTATCGCTTGTAGAACCGCCGATCTCGGCTTGAATGGTGTCACAAGGAAGAGCCTTATATCGGAGATAGGCCATAAAGACTTGCCCAATACCCCTCTCAGCGGGGTCGTAGGGAAAATCCTGAGCCGGTCTGACCGGGGTCGATCTGTATCGGGTATGCGTGCCATCCTGCCCCCAACTTCCAGCATCCCTATTTGCGACACAGGTGGGCACGTGCAATTTGGCCTCAGAGCAAAAGTTTCGTAGACTTTAATAGAGACTTTGTGCAACTACTGCGCATATTTTGGGAGGGACTAAATATGATATTCAAAAGGACAGCCTTATTTGCAGTCGCGTTGGCCTGCATGCTTTTCGTATTGACTTCTTGTTCAACGGTAGAGGTTTACCGCAGTCCAGGCAGGAAAATAGGACATGGGCCACCAGCACATGCGCGTGCTCACGGGTATCGCACCAAACAGGTGGCGGGTGTTGAACTTGTCTACGATTCGGGGCGGGGAGTCTATGTTGTTGTTGGCTTTCCTAACCATTACTATCACAATGGCTATTTCTATCGTCTTCACGGCACGATATGGCAGGTAAGTCTCCAGCCCAACAGTGGCTGGGCGTCCGTATCTCAGAAGTCGCTACCACCAGGACTTCAGGCCAAGGCCAAAGGCAAACCCAAGAGAGCATCGTAACCGGCGATGCGGCACTCACAGGAGTGCAGTCAAGTCTGTCCGCAAAGCGGTCAGATACGGCAATAATATACGCGTGGCCAAGGAGTGCAGCAATTAGCTGTGCCGAAGCTCGTGTAGAATGTCCCAGTAAGCACCGCGGGCGCCTTTTTCTATTGCCTGTACGAGCTCGGTATTATCATTGTAATTGTGATCTGTGGCCGGCTCACGCCCGGAGGCGTCCGGGGCCGCCTCAAGCGTCGGCTCAAAGAAACGCTGGTCACCGGCGATCAAGTCTTTTACAAGCCTTGCCGGCTCCTGGCCCAGGAGTCCGGATATGTAAAAAGTTGGCTTGAAGAAATCCACCGGCCCCAAGTATTTTCGGTGAATGTTAGGGTTCGTATCCGAGGAGCCTTCAGCTTTTACAACATCAGCCATTTCCGTACCCGGATAGGTTCTTACTCCCAGCGCGGCGCCCGCACAATCAGGGTCAATTTGCTTGATGGAATCGATCGTCTCTGCGAGCGTTTCCGGCGTCTCACCAGGACCACCGAGCAGCAGGTCTATCATGACTTTGATGTTGTTTTCACGACACAGACGCACTGCCGAAGCGAGCTGGGCCTTGTTATGGTTCTGGCGGTAGGTTTTCAGCATGATAGGGCAAGCAGAGTCGCCCGTGAAATCAATACCTACACAACCGGCTTTGCTCATAGCTTTGGCGAGATCGGCATCAAAGGGCACGACTGCCATATAGGCGTACCAGCGCAAGCGTTTTCCAAGTGAAAGGCGATTGAACTGCTCACACACGGCATAGGCGTGAGCAGGCGGTATGTTGAACTCGGAGTCACACAAATGCAGCATTTCCACTGCCTGGGCCAGCAGAGACTGAGCTTCGTTCGCGATTTCCGAAGGATTTCGCAGCCTGATTGCCGCACCCTTGGCCAAAGGGTCTGCACAATAAGTGCACAGACGGTTGCAGCCACGTTTCGTCTCCAGGCCGCACTGACCTCCTTTTTGGAAGTAAGCAAAGTTGTCAATTTGATCCCGATTAGTAGGCAAAGAAAGTTGTGCCGGCCAAGCGGGTCGATTCGTGTAAATTGCGCCATCGCGGCGCCAGATTAACCCATCCACGCTTCCAAAACGTCTTGACCCCTGCAACTCGGTAAACAATGAGATCATTGCCTGTTCACCGTCGCCGTGGATTCCGAAGTCGGCGGCAGTGTGTTCGACTATGCGCTTGGCAAAGATAGAAAACCCAACTCCGCCAATTACGATGGGAGCGTCGGTCATACCTCGTATCGTGCGCACGGTAGCTACCAAGTCAGGCACAAACCACCGCGCACTTGGCCAGAAACTATCGTCTACGTTGCGAAGAGAAATTCCAACTAATTGTGGGCTGTGGGTAGCAAAATAATCCTGGAGTTTCTTGAGCGGCTCGTCGGTCAGACACAGATCGACCAAGTCCAAGGTGATGCCAGCATTTTTGACGGCTCCTGCGATATAATCCAGACCTATGGGCCCTATTGGTGGGACCATTCTATTTATGTTGATCAGCGTCAACATGCGTTTTCCGCAGTGGCGGCTTGCAGCACTTGTATGCCACCTGTCATGGACTTTTTATACCACGATTGACCAGCCGCAATTGTGACGCCAGCAAGGCCAACCTACCACTTGCCGCTTTTTCTCATCTCTGCCTTTGGCAAGCTTTCGAGATCTTTGGTGTACTTATCCAAATCTGCATCCGGAAGCTCGAAGTCCTGCAGCTTACCTGACAGGTACGCATCGTAACCTGTCAAGTCCATAAGGCCATGTCCACTATAGTTGAACAGGATCACCTTTTCTTTGCCTTCTTCTCTGGCCTTCTCGGCTTCGTCAATGACGGCAGCAACCGCGTGACTTGTCTCCGGAGCACAGATGCCTCCTTCGGTTCCGGCCCAGGTCAAGGCGGCCTCATAGCATTTTTTCTGATGAAATGACTGCGGCTCAAACAGGCCTTCAACAATACACTGGCACACCAGAGGTGCCATTCCGTGGTAACGCAGACCACCCGCATGGATTGGAGGCGGAATGAAGGCGTGCCCAAGCGTGTACATTGCCAACAGTGGTGTGGTGCAGGCGGTATCCCCGAAATCGTAATGAAATGGTGCACGCGTCATCGTCGGACAGGCGGTCGGCTCGGTTGGTATGATCTTTATGTCCGCACCGTTAATCTTATCGAGCGTGAACGGGAACGCCAAACCGGCAAAGTTGCTTCCTCCCCCGGCGCAGCCAATTACGATATCCGGCAAGTTCTCGCCTGCGATTTCCAGCTGTTTCTTTGCCTCAAGGCCGATTATCGTCTGATGCAGCAAAACGTGATTCAGTACACTGCCCAGAGAGTACCGCGTCTTGCCTGATTTGTCCGTCACGGCCTCCTCAATAGCTTCGCTTATCGCGATGCCCAAACTGCCCGGTGTATCGGGCATCTCTTGCAGCACTTTCCTTCCGGCGTTGGTCTCCGGGCTCGGACTAGGTACGCAGTTGGCGCCCCAAACCTGCATCATGATCTTACGAAAAGGTTTTTGCTCGAAACTTATCCTGACCATGAAGACCTTACAATCAAGCCCCAGCAGTTTACAGGCGAAAGCCAAGGCGCTGCCCCACTGGCCGGCGCCAGTCTCGGTTGTCAATTTTGTGATACCAAATTCTTTATTGTACCAAGCCTGGGCGACTGAGGTATTAGGCTTGTGGCTGCCCGGCGGGCTATAACTTTCGTCCTTGTAATAGATGCGCGCGGGGGTCTTCAAATGCTTTTCAAGGTATACTGCCCGCTTCAGAGGTGAAGGCCGCCACCTGTATAATATTCCAAGGACATCTTGCGGGATGTCTATCCAGCGCTCTTGGCTGACCTCCTGCTCGATCAAGTTCATCGGAAATACCGGCGCCAGCATATCCGGCGTAACAGGCTTTCCATCAGGTCCGAGAGGCGGAAGCAGCGGCGTAGGCAGATCCACTGCCAGATTGTACCATTGTCGAGGAATGTCGCTTTCCTTTAGTTGGATCTTCTGTTCCATGATTTAATCTCCAGTTAGACCGTCTTTTGTTATAGGAAAGCCAGACTTTTACCGTATTGACACATGGTTGTCAAGCAATTCTGGTAACCTTTTTTGCCTAAGCGAGCGTGTCGGGAAGCGGTAATTCTGTCAGATTGAATGGCGGCATGGTTGCGAGGGTGAGATTCTTGGCGTGGCAGATAAACACAAGTCTCATTGCCACAAGTAGACTCTCTTCTCGGGTTTTTGAGGCTGCTCAACAATTAAGCCGCCACTGCGGCTCGTGGAAAACGCGGTGTTATTTTGCGTTTTCAACTTGTTACGCAAGAAGCTGAAAAGAAAGGCCGACTTTGAGTGAGTCGGCCTTCTTTGCTGAAATGGGACATCTGCGATTTTTAGAACTCGTATTTAACGCCAACGGTTGCCCAGGTCTCGTCCTTATCATCATTTACCGATGCGTCCATTGTTATTTGATGATAGACTCCCGGGGTGAGGGTGAAGTTGCTGCCGAGGTCAAAGTCCGTTGCGGCACCAAAAACAATGTTCGACCAATCGTGGTCGACATTGTTACCAACAGGGCCAACTCCGTCATTGAAGACTAATTCCGAATGTAACCTCAAAACCTGGTTGGGAGCATCGGGTAGCAGTCCCTCAAGAGACAAGCCGTAATCAAGCATAAAGATGTGTGCAAAACCGGAAGCGGTTCCAGAACCTGGAAAAGGCGACCTGGCTCCTGAGAAGGTATTACTTTCGGATGGCCAGAGCTTGACCAGAATATAGGTAGGGACAAAACCTGCGGGACAAAGCTTAGGCCATGAAAGAATAGCATGTAGTTCTTGCAGACTGGCATTTGGCGCCATCATGCTTCCCCTCGCAGGTTGGTCGGGGTAGTCATAGTAGACCCAACCGAGTCTGTAGTTGGTGGCATAAGCTTCGTCGCCAAATAGCCTATTCTGATAGTACAAGTTATAGTCCCAACGCTCGACATTTTCGAATCCGGATGAATTGGCCCTATGGGCCATGACGTTAACTCCGAAGCCTGTGCCAAACAGATCCAGGTCGACGCTTGGTTGGATTGCGCTCTTGTCGCCAAAGACGTCAAAACCGCGCCAGATGTATTTGCTTTGATATGTCAGGTCGACTACCCCGTGGAGTTCGCCCTCCTGAGCTTGCAGGAATCCCGTGACGCTCAGCAAAGTGACAACAGTTAGCAAAATCGTTTCTTTCTTCATGGCCATCTCCTTAAAAAACTTCCCTTATGTTGACATTCCCACTCAACACATGTTGAACCCACTTCTACGTCCTGCAACTCCACAATAATATCAAAACCTTCTTTGGCCTGCATCAACTAATCCAAGATTTTGTATTTTACAAATTTCTATGCCTGAAACTTAGACCATGGCAAACAAAGCAGCCTGGTGCAACGAACCCACCTGGTTGCTCAGAAGACTTCGTGCATTTTACCACGTTGTTTTGTTTTTGTCTGTAAAATTAATTTTGCAGGAAGTAGTAGGGTAGCAATAGTAACGCCCCAAAGTCCGATATATATTGGATCTGCTGCCCGGTGTTGATTGGCTACTGAAGTATAACTGGCCGCTCCATTCTCCATGAGCCTCTCGATTATCGCCACTACTGCATCTCTATGTTCATGGGGCGGAGGTTGCTCAAGACGTCAAAGTCCTCCGCTTGTTTGGAAGGTCCTGATAGTAGCCAGTGCTTTGGTGTTAGAAGAGTTCTTGGTGCCCCCAGTTTTTGGACCGGCCTGATTTAGGATATTCTCATAAGCCGGTTGGCCGGCGCACTTAATGCCGTAACCTATTGTCCTGGCTGCTTCGGCGTCGTTCCACAGTCTCAAGTGCTCCTCGATAAACATTCGCCTCTTCGTGGTTAGCTTTCTGCCTTTCGGCTGCTCTGTCATTTAGGCGCTCATTAGGGTATTGTTCCTCACGGCTTCTTCCTATTGCAAAGCTGACAAGGCTTCTACCCATCGATTTTGTCTGTAGGTGTGTGGACTTATGCATTGACTGTTGCCGCTATGCGCTCTGGCGGCTCTGGCCAAGCTGCTATGATTTCAGCCGGGTCGGTGGGTAGTTTTTCAGGTTGATTTCCGCCAGTTTGTGGGCTATTCTGTTTGTGAGCGCTCGTTTTGGTCATCGGTGAATCTTTGTCTTTGTTAGCTCGTAATTTGAAGGCGAGGTCGTGGAAAACGGTTTTTCGTCGGTTCGAACCCGGTTGCGGCCTGTATTGCCCTCGACCTGGAGTAGCTGATGTCATTGATCAGAGAAATATCAGAGCACGAATCATGTTTGCCATAGCTTCTTGACTTGCCACGGGAATATTCCTGCTCGGATACGCTTTGACAGACGTACTCTGCGAACAGAACGATAATTAGAGAGGCTACCATAATGAAAGTGGATATTGAGAGTCGTGTTCTGGAGTTGGTTGAAGGTGATATAACCGAAATGCAAACGGACGCTATAGTCAACGCTGCCAATGCCCGTTTGACTTTGGGTGGTGGTGTAGCAGGCGCGATCAGAGCCAAGGGGGGGCCGGAAATCCAAACGGAGTGTAACAAAATAGGGGGCACATTCGTAGGTGGTGCTGTGATAACCACCGGCGGCAACTTGAAGGCAAAATACGTAATTCACGCCGTTGGGCCTCGGATGGGCGAGGGAAACGAGGACCGAAAGCTCAAAAATGCCACCTTGAATTCACTTAAACTGGCAGATGAGCACAAGCTGAAGAGCATCTCATTTCCCGCAATCAGCACGGGCATTTTTGGCTTTCCTATCCGGCGATGTGCCGAAATAATGCTCAAGACAGCCACGGATTATCTTAGAGGCCAAACGGGGTTAGAAAAAGTCGTCTTTTGTCTCTTTGGCCAGGATGGCTACAAAGTCTTCGCAAATCAGTTAAAGGAGGAAATCGCAGGTCGCTGAGACTACGCGACATGGCGCTGAGGATTTCTCGTTGTCAGCCGGCCGAATCCCAACTGGGCCAAGGTTTAGCAGTCTTGGGTCGGCCAGGTTGCTGGTTTCGTAATCGCGAGGAAGCAATCGACGCGCACGCCGGCACAAACTTCGGTGTCTGTGGAAAAACAGCTTGAGTCGCTTCAAAATTTGCCACACGACAGCTTTATTTTGGCCCATTCTCCCTTGATTTTCAGCCGGAAAAGCGTATGATTATGCTAATTTTCATGGCTTTTCTCGAAAGTGGAGGCCACGAAAAAGCCGATTTTTAGCTTAAGTGGGTTTTTGCTTTGTCTCTGGATAATTGTTGTTGTACTTTCCGGAGTGTAGATTCTGCAATATGCGCACGGAAAGACAATTAGAAGGTAGAGCGTTTTCAGAATCTTGGCTTCGACCAGTGTTTTCAAGAAAGAGACCGTAAGACCTTTTGTGAGAAGGCGCTGTTATGGAGACAAAATTCAGTGTCTTTGAGATTTTGGAGATAGCCGAAAAGGTCGAAAACAAAGGCGCCAGGTTTTACCTCAAGTCGCTGGAACTATTCGATGATCCAGCAATTCGGGACATATTTTACAAGCTGGCCAACTGGAAGGCCAAGCATGAGAAGATTTGGGCACGGATGAGAAAGCGGTTCTCTGATAAGACTGGTGAATTTGGGACTTTCGACCCTGATAATTACGTCCTTTCAAATCCAGAGGTGATGGCCAGCCTCACCTGGTTCGCTACAGGACCCGGTCCCGTGGGAAGGCTTACCGGCCGAGAAAGCAAGGAGCAAATAGTCAAGGATGCTATCAGGAGAGAAAATGAAGTCGTTGTTTTCTATCGGGGTCTGAAGGACTTCGCGCGGGACCCAGCCAGCAAAGATACGATCGACAAGATCGTCAGAGAAGAGAATCGCCAGATTCACCTTCTCACAGAACTCTTGGAGCAGTAGTAAGGGCAAACTCAGCGTTTTGCTACGGGCCAATTTCGATGCGGTGGTTGTGAGAGGCGGACAATGCCAGCTTGCTGCACAACGACTACCCAACCACAGGCGTGCCAGGCCGGTCAACGGCAGCGAATTAATTGATTGCTGTTATATTCGACATGAGGAATTTGGCTTTCAAGGTCCTTGATAAAGCGCAAGCCGTCTTTCCAGTATCCTGCGGTGGGTCTCAAATCGGCGCCGAAACTGGCAAAGTACCGGTTCATACTTTGGATTAGGAGCTCACGCAAATACTTGCTCACCATCGAGGCCAGAGACACCGGCAAAAACCGCTCGTCTGCATCAATTACAAAATGCAAGCGCATTGGTTTACTGCCAGCTCGCAATTCATAGCTGCTGCTTGCTGTGCTCTCATGGAGGATTTTTAATTCCATATCCGGAAACATACGCTGCAGGTTCTTTCGGTAGTGGACGCGCCCTCCTTGTCTATCTACCATAATCTGTAGGTCATTGCCTGAAGCACTGTCAAAAGCGTTTTTTATTAGTTGCGATGTCGCGGTAAATAGGACGCTCGCCTTGTTTCTAACGCTGCTCATCATCTTGTTGTAGTACCCGACATCCAGGCAGCAGCTTCTCAACTCCAGCAATTTGATACCATTTGATGCCATATCATCTGCCAACACCGTCGAGGCAATTGCCTTATCCGCCTCGTCAGCCAATACCCTATGATTCTCTGCGTCCCTGTACCAAGGATAGTCACGCAGTCGGTCCAGGCAGTCTGGGCATAATAGCGCGATAAGTTCGGTCAGCGTAGCCGGGTTTCTGCCGAGGCATCTATATGCCGCCAAAACCGTCCGTTCCAGGTGTTTGATTCCAAGCGATTTGCTATAAGCTTTCTTGCTGTCAGTGATAAGCAGCCGTCCTCCAAGCCGTTTTCGCTTATTGCCGACACTTTTTCTTAGAATCTGCCACAGATCAGCTCCCAAAAGATGATGCGGCAGCAAGAAGCTACTCGACGAGACGACTAATGGGCCCAGAATTGGCCCAAAACCGGCCTCGTCAATTCCCACTAAAACTGCCATCCGTGCGACCCTTATTACGCTGCAAGCCCTATTCCCTTTGCAAGCCGATTCTACAGTTCTGGCCCCGGAGATTACAACGGCCTATTGTAGCTGAATGTAGCGGCGCCGCCCGAGAATGTCAAGAAGGGACGTGTCATACCGACTCAAGTACAGCCGTAGTGTTACGGCAGCTCAAACAAACACAGTGTTGTGTCGCCATACAATCGTTGGACAAAGGCTTTTGAGCTTCATCCGTGCGTCAATAGCTGTGAATCGCCAGTCAACCTTCGCTTCTTTGGCAGTTCGGTTTTCCGGCCACGCAGCCGCTTGTCGACTCAATCGCTCCAGGTCTTTTATCCGCTCGGACAAACATTGGCGTGTCAAAACACTCATCTTAATCTCGGCCACGTTCAGCCAGTTACCATGCTTTGGCGTGTAATTAGTCTGAAGTTTGTAAGCAAGACGACCAGCGAAACGGAAATATCCAGTCTGGCACCATGTGGTATTGCAAACAAAGCTAAAACACCGTATAAATTGGGCTGGTATGGGTGAAGATATAAAGAAACGAATCGAACAACTGCGTGCCGAAATTCGAAAGCACGACTACCTCTATTACGTGCTTAACCAGCCGGAAATTAGCGACCAGCAATATGACAGACTCTTTGCAGAACTCAAAGCTTTAGAGCAGGCAAATCCCAAGCTCATAACGCCTGACTCACCTACTCAGCGTGTGTCGGGTGAGTCTCTTGAAGGTTTCGCCGCCGTCAGACACGCCGTGCCGATGCTCAGCATGGACAATACCTATAACGCCGAAGAACTCAAGGCGTTTGACGAGCGGGTTCGCAAGCAGCTTGGCAGCGAAGATTACGATTACGTCATCGAATTGAAAATAGACGGCCTTGCAATAAGCCTTCGTTATGAAGACGCTAAGCTCGTGACCGCTGCCACCCGCGGCGACGGTGAGGTGGGCGATGATGTCACGGCCAACGTACGGACCATAAGGGCCATTCCGCTTGCGCTCTTGGACGGTCATAAGGTACCCGGTGTGCTCGAAGTCCGCGGCGAAGTCTATATGCCGACCGAGTCTTTTAGAGAATTGAATCGACTCCGCGAAGAGGCCGGCGAAGCGTTGTTTGCCAATCCACGAAACGCAGCCGCGGGTTCGCTGAAGCTGCTCAATGCAAGAATTACTGCTGAAAGAAACCTCTCATTCTTCGCCTACGCAACCGGTGAGCTTTCTGAGCCGTTAGCCGAAACTCACTATGAGACGCTCCAAAGATTCAAAAGACTCGGACTGCCCGTTAATCCTAATGTCAAAAGGGCCAAAAACATAGAGCAGGTAATAGATATTTGTCTTAGCTGGAGCGAAGAGCAGCCGAAGCTGAATTACCAAATTGACGGAATGGTGATAAAGATTAACAGCTTTGAGCAGCGAGACATCCTTGGCGCCACCGGCAGGGCTCCTCGCTGGTGCATTTCCTACAAGTTCCCAGCCGAACGCGCTGAAACTGTCGTTGAATCGATTGACGTGCAGGTGGGCAAGAGCGGTATCTTGACACCTGTGGCAAATCTCACGCCCGTGCAATTGTCCGGGACAACCGTCAAGCGAGCAAGCTTGCATAACTTCGATGAGGTGAGGCGACTTGGTGTTGGTGAAGGTAGTACGGTGCTGATTGAAAAAGCAGGCGAGATTATACCCCAGGTGGTCAAGGTCGTACAAACAAAAGCTACCATCAATGTTGTGCCTTTTTCAGAGCCTAAGACGTGTCCCAATTGTGGCTCCGCGTGGGCCAAGGATGGGGTTTATATCCGGTGCGTCAATCCGGATTGCCCGGGCCAGTTGAAGGAACGCCTGAAGTATTTTGCCGGTCGAGGCCAGATGGATATTGAGCACTTGGGAGATGCCTTGATCGAGCAGCTAATCGACGCTGGCTTGGTAAAGAATTTCGCAGACCTCTACAAGTTAAAGACGTCACAACTGGTCGGTTTGGAGAGAATGGCTGAAAAAAGTGCCACAAACGTGATAGAGGCGATAGAAAAGAGCAAGACCCAGCCGCTCTGGCGCCTCATCGCCGCCCTTGGCATCCCCCATATTGGGGGCCAATCGGCCCAGATATTAGCTGAGCATTTTGGCTCGCTCGACCACCTTATGGCCGCCGACCACGAGACGCTTGAAGCGATTGACCAAATCGGACCTACTATGGCAAAGAGCGTTCATGACTATTTCCGTAACCCGAGGAACCGGAAGGTTATCGACGAGTTATTGTCCGCAGGCGTAAAGCCGGTGCAGCCAAAAAGGGCCCGGCCACCAGCTAAGCTTGGAGGTAAGACCATTGTTGTCACCGGTACCTTGGAAAACTTCACCCGCCAGCAAGTCGAGCAGGTCATTAGTCAAGCTGGCGGAAAGCCTTCCGGCAACGTAAGCAAGAAAACCGATTTCGTCTTGGCCGGCAAAGAACCGGGAAGCAAACTCGAAAAAGCACAAAAGCTTGGGGTCAAAGTGATAGACGAAAAGCAATTCTTGGAAATACTGAAAAGTTGAAAGCCTCAAACCGAAGGCAACTCCACAAAACAAGAGAGGCTTGTCCGGGGATTATAGATAGTCCTTAGCTTTCGGATTTAGATTTAATAACGCCAGACAAAATGCGAAATACGAGCGACGAGACACGAGACACGAAATACATGCAGATGGCGTTAAGATTAGCCCGGCGAGGGATCGGCAGCGTTGAGCCGAATCCTGCCGTTGGCGCCATTTTAGTCAAAACCGGAAAAATTATCGGTAAGGGCTGGCACAGGAAATTTGGCGGCCCTCATGCAGAAATAAATGCTCTTGAGAATTGCAAAAACCTCGACGCTGGCCCACAGGCAGCGACAATGTATGTCACGCTTGAGCCTTGCTGTCACCATGCAAAGACGCCACCCTGTACCGACGCAATAATTGCCGCCCGGTTAGCAAAGGTAGTAGTTGCCACAATTGACCCATCGCAGCACGCCAACGGTAAAGGCATCGAAAGGTTGCGCAATGCAGGAATCGAGGTACAGACAGGCGTCTGCCAAACCGAGGCAAAGTTGCTCAATGCCCCGTTCATCAAATTCGCCAAGACCGGCAAATGCTGGGTCATATTGAAGTGGGCGCAGACTATTGACGGCAAACTTGCCTACGCTGACAAAGGCGACCAGCAGCAGTGGATTTCAAATGACCTGAGCAGGAAAGACGTGCATAAAATCCGCCGACGCATCCAGGCGATATTGGTCGGTATTAATACTGTAGTTGCCGATAATCCCTTATTAACGCCTCGGCCAAGCAAAGGCAAACAACCCACAAGAGTCGTGTTGGATAACTTCTTGAGAGTCCCTTTGGGCTGCAACCTGTTGGCCACAGCGAAAAAATCCCGCGTGCTTATCGTAACAAGCCAGCAGGCCCTCCGGGCAAATCCGCAAATCGCCGAAAAGATATCCCAAAAGGGAGCGGAGCTGCTTGCATTTCCGGGGACACAAGGCCAGTCTAACCTGGGTTTTTTGCTTCATGAATTAAGTGAACGCGGCATTGGCCAACTCCTTGTCGAAGGCGGACCAACGGTCGTAACGTCCTTTTTGAAAGAAGGCCTTGCCGACCAAATTGTCGTTTACATCGCACCAAAAATACTCGGCCAACAAGGCAGTGTCAGTATCACCGGGCCGATGGCTGAATTGACCGGGGCTATTGGACTGCACTATGTTGACGTCAAGCGCTTCGGCGACGATGTTCGCTTGACCGGATTCTTACAAAAGGCACTCGACGAAATCTCAGTCGGCTCGTGAAAAAATGACTTCAAGGTTTACATAATTGGGCAACCATGCGAATGAGCAAAAGAGAGGTGGCTAAGCTGGCGATTGAGGGACACAAGGTCCCGTATGTTCCGTGGCACTGTGGTTTTACTTTGGAAGCGGCCGAAAAGCTGAAAGGGCATTTTGGCCAGGAGGATATCGACCGAGTTTTGGACAACCATTTTGTCAAGCTGGGAAGTGACATTGGTTTTTTCACCGACCTCGGCAATAACCGTTTCCGTGATGTCTTCTCTGTTGTATGGGATCGCAGTGTAGACAAGGACATAGGCATCGTTGAAGGCTGTGTTCTGCCGGACCCTACACTTGAAGGATACGAGTTTCCTAATCCGCTGGCCAGGCGGTTTTTTGAGGATATTCCAGAGAAGATATCGAAATACGAGGATTGCCTGCGGGTCTTCAAGATCGGCTTTTCACTTTACGAGCGGGCCTGGACGCTTCGGGGCATGGAAAATCTGCTGATGGATTTTTTAGACCATCCTGACTTTGTTCGGGAATTACTATACACCATAGCCGACTATAACATCGCCCAGGTCACTGCGGCCTTAAAATATGATATTGATGCAGTCTATTTCGGTGATGACTGGGGTCAGCAGATGGGTTTGCAGATGGGACCACGCATCTGGCGAGAGTTTATTATGCCTGAGCTGAAACGCATGTACTCGGCCGTTCGCCAGGCGGGCAAGTACGTTATGATCCATTCGTGCGGCAAAGTGCAGGAGCTTTTTGATGACCTGATCCGGATCGGGCTTAACTGCTTTAATCCCTTCCAGCCCGAGGTTATGGACGTCTTTGACCTTATGAAAACCTACAAAGGACGCCTCGCGTTTCACGGCGGCTTGTCCACTCAGCAGACACTCCCGTACGGCTCAGTTCAAGATGTCAAAGGTGTAACAGCAAAATTGTTAAAAGCCGGCAGAGATGGTGGATATATTTTCGCGCCGGCTCATGCTGTGGAGGGTGACGTCCCACTTGAGAATATGCTGGCATTTATAAATGTCCTACACGCTCAGGGCGGCTACAAAAGATGATGGTCGTACATCATTAGCCGGTCTTGTGGCCTGCGCAAACTGAGATCGCAATGGTTTGTCTTTCTTGCCTTGAGCATCTCTTGCCGTCTGGGTACACGACCTCATATTATCGCAAGACCCTTTTGGTGCGGCCAAGAGGCAATATGCCACATTTTTGTCCGTTCTCCACCTTTGACGGAGCCCTTTAGGAACGGCCTCTTAGCGGCCGTGTGGCGCCACAGAGGGCTGTGGGAAGGTGGTTGGCGAGAAAAAAATTCCTTTTTTTTGCATTTTGGCACGGAAGGCCCTATAATTACGGTAGTTGCTATAGCTTAAACGGAATATAAGTTGAGGAGCAAGGATGCGGTTGTTTCTGCGCGGACATCTCCTACCGGCGGTTAATAGGCGCGGGCGAAGCGCGCAGCGAGGAAATATTAACGGTCTTCACGAGAGCGGTAGAATGAGACTACAACGGAAGGGGTAGCGCTGCGCACTGCGCGCAGCGGGAAAAACATTAAGGATTTTTGCGAGGACGGCAAAATGAGATTACTGCAAAGGGGGTAATGCTGCGCGCAGTGCGCAGCGGAGAAAAGACTTTGTGAGGATGTTAAAACGAGGGTACTCAAAAAATGGCGCTGCGCACCGCGTGCGGCGCGAAAATGTTAACAGTTTCTGATATGAAAGGACAAACAGATGAAACCGAAGAAAATGACTGCAATTCTGTTTTTGGCTGTAGGCGTGATGGTCCTGCCGATGGGGCTGGCCATCGCGGCCCCGATGGGCTCGGCCTTTACCTACCAGGGCCGGCTCATCTTGGACGGCAGCGCCGTCACAGGCGAGTACGACTTGCAATTCAAGCTGTCTTCACGGTCTTGCTGGACTTTGGCTCTGCTGCATTTGCTGTCGGCGATGCCCGCTGGCTGCAGATCGGTGTCCGTGAAGGTGCCCTGAAAGACCCCAACACGTATGATGTTTTTACGCCTCGTCAGGAGCTGACGCCTACACCCTACGCGCTCTACGCAGCCATGGGACCTGGGGTCGGCGATAATGACTGGCAGCTCAGCGGCACTAACATGTTTTCAATACCTCTCGGCAACGTGGGTATCGGAACGACCACTCCGAGCGAAAAGCTCGACGTGAACGGTCAGATTAGGATTAGGGGCGGCTCACCGGCAGCAGGTAGGGTTCTCACATCCAATGGCACCGGTGTTGGCACCTGGCAAACTCCCCCTGCTGCTGCGGACAGCGACTGGAGGGTCGTTGGCACCAGTATGTATTCGATTCCCTCTGGCAACGTGGGTATCGGCACGTCCAGTCCCAATGTAAAGCTCGATATCGAGGGCACACAGAACCTTAGCTCAACCTCGGATGGAATTGTGAACATAGGTAGAACATCAAGCTGGCACGTGTCACTTGATAACAACGAGATTCATGGTAGAAGCGGCAGCAGTACTTCTGACCTCTATATCAATGACTACGGTGGAAACGTGATAATCGCAAACCAAAGCACCGGGCGTCTTGGCGTCGGAACAGCCAGTCCAGGCGACACACTGGATGTTGATGGAGACATAAGAGTCAGAGGAGCCGATATCAAAGATGCTGGCGGAACATCGAGGATCGCTCTCTATGATAACGGCAATCTCTACCTCAGAGAAGACGGTGGTTCAACGAGAATGACCGTAGATACTGCTGGCGACGTTGGCATTGGCACCACCACACCTGACGCGGTCCTGGATGTTGAGGGTACGAGATATATTACCACCACCAGCGATGGAATCGTCAATATTGGACAGACCTCAGGTCACCACGTGACCCTTGATGATAATGAGATTCATGGTAGGAATGGTAGCAGTCCTTCTACCCTTTTTATAAACGACTTTGGTGGCGATGTCGTAATTGCCAGACAGAGCAAGTGCGGCATCGGCGTCTACGGACCGGGCTATAGGTTGGAGCTGCCAAACACAGCAAGTGTGAACGGTCGCGGCCGGGCAAATGCCTGGGTGACCTACAGCTCTAAGAGGTGGAAGACGAACATTAGGCCGATTGAGGATGCTTTGGACAAAGTGCAGAGCCTAAGAGGCGTCCGTTTCGACTGGAAAGAAGATGGCAAGGCTGACATCGGGATGGTTGCAGAAGAGGTGGGCCAGATTCTGCCCGAGCTGGTCGACTACGAAGACAATGGAGTAGATGCAAAGGCACTCGACTATGGCAGGTTAGTCGGACTGTTGATTGAGGCACTGAAAGAGCAACAGAGCCAAATCACAGAGCAACATGACACAATCAGCACACAGCAAGACAGAATCACTTCGCTGGAAGACGCCCTTGCTAAAACCCAGTCCTTAGAGCAAAGACTTCAGACCCTTGAGAAGACAATCCAAGAGCAGCAATTGACTGTCGTGAAGGAGGTGCAAAAATGAGAAAGATTACCATTTCTCTGGTAGGCCGAAAGCGCAGAGACATTACGCTCTGGCTGTCGTGTCTGCTCATGTTCACGACAGCGGCCATCTCTCAAGGCGCTGAGCCGAACAATATAGACTGGCACACCGTAGATGGCGGCGGCGGAACCAGCGCCGTGGGGCTATACACGCTAATGGGCACTATCGGTGGTGGGCCGCCGGAAGAGGCGATATTGACAATAAAGCTCATTGCCAGAAAGACAGCCACCAACTGTAGCACGGTGAATATTCCAGGCCATGAAAACAGCCAATCCGGGACGTTCTACGTGGAGATGTGGGCACAGGTTACCGACCCGCCGCCCGGTAGTAATGGCCTTAGCTGCGTGTTCGCAGACATCGAGTTCGATGATAGCATCCTGTCGGCTGCATCAGTGGAGCACTGCCCTAACTTCAACACCTTCAAGACCGGCACAATTTTGGCTGCGGCCTGGTGGATGAGTTAGGCGGCTGTACGCTGACCGGTGGCCTGGGCATCGCACCACAATGGGCGTTAGTCGCACGTGTAAAGATGACTTGTGCTACCCAGGATTGCGCTGAAGTGCTTGCCAAATGCAGCAGCACAGGTTGCTCGCTCATCGGCTACGGCCTGGTTCCATGCGAGAAGACCAACTTTGAACCGTGTGTCGTCTGCTGTGCAGGTTGCTCTTACGACCTTGATGGCGACAATTTCATAGGTCCGGGCGATTTTGCGTTGCTTGCCTGCTGCTGGCTACAGCCTGCCTCGGCCTCAGGATGCGGTGGCGCGGTTGACTGCGGGGATTGCGACTTTGACTGCGATGGCACGGTTGGACCTGGCGATCTCGCCTGGTTTGCAACCGGCTGGCTAAAAGACTGCCTTGATCCCTCGATTCAGTGGCCTCCTTGCGTCGGCGGCACGACAGCACTTGGAGCGCTTTCAACGCTGACGCCTGATGTTGATGTCCGCTGTATAACCTTGGCATCACCATCCGCTTCGGACACGACAAATGCCTTGCCGGCATCAATATCGTCCCTGACCGCGGGCCAGGACTACTACGTTGAGGTCTGGGCCAGCGATGTGGGCAGCACGAATACGGGCCTGACATCGGTGTATGTGGATATGGCCTTGAATCCGTGCGGTCTGGCAACGATTGAGTCTGTTGCGCATGGCGGCATCTTCACGGTATTTGAATCAGGCACGATTG
>SMTZ1_10002618_pt1 | contig 18085 bp, 19 predicted proteins | sample DeeMarSWOR136_30_FD_25667 | JGI IMG/M metagenome (IMG submission 25667)
TGCGCTTTGCAGGCGGAAGAAGAAGCTCTGAACGTTGCCGAGTTATTGGATAATCCGGTGTATGACACACCCGTCACAATTCAAGGGGAAGTAACCCTGTTGGGAGAGCTCTTCTGCCCGTGCTTTGTGTTGGTTTCGGGAGGAGAGACAATACAAGTGTGGTACGGCCTGATGGTAGAGGACGATGGAACGGAAAAGCCTCCTGTGAGCGTTGAAGGTATTGAGAATGGTGACTGGGTAGTCATAACTGGCGCACTCAAGCAGGCAGGTCAGCATACATCACTCAATGATTTCTGGGCTATCAGCATTGAGAAAGGAGAAGCCCAAATAGTAGGGGGTACTCCAGGTAGCTGTGGCTATGTCTGGGATGCAGAGCGCAGTGGCTGGCACAGGCCCTGGGATCCTGATTCGTTCATTCGAGCTGAGGACAAACCCGAGTGGGACAAGTTCATTCCTTCTCCAGTGGCGCTGAGTGTTGCTGAGCTATTGCACAATCCAGTGTATGACACAGAAGTCACAATCCATGGAAAGGTAAGTTTGCTGGGTGAAGTGCGTTGTCCGTGCTTTGAATTGACTTCAGGCGGGGAAACGGTATTCGTATGGTACGACTTGATGTTGGAGGATGACGGAGTACAGAGACCTTCGGTAAGTGTAGAGGGAATTCAAAACGGTGACTGGGTCATTGTAGCTGGTGAACTCAAGCCCAGTGAAGGACAGCTTCCCAGTCGTACTTTCTGGGCCAGCAACATCGAGAAATCGGAGCCGGCTGAACCCGAAATGGTGAAGGTGCCAGCTCCTATCGACGATGTAGAAATTAGGATCGCCGAATCATGGCCACCGCAGTACTTTCTGCACGTTGTGTCCGGTCTGCCCAACACCTGCGCCAGGTTCGATAGCTTTAGCGTCGCACCTCGAACAGGCGACAGCGACACGATCCAGGTGGAGGTTGTCAACCTGGAGCCTGCTGACGGACTCATAGCCTGCGCAGAAGTGTACGGGTTCGTCGAGCATACCATCCCACTCGGCAGCGATTTCATCTCAGGCAAGAGATACATAGTGGTGGTTAACAACGTCACTCAGGCTTTTATTGCCCAGTAGTCTATGATTCTTAAAGCTGACTACTGCGGTAGAATTCTTTACGGCGGGCATAAATCGCCCGCCCTTTTCATATGTGTTATCAACCCTTAATGAGGGAACTTCTTCATATGTTGTTGACAAACAAAATGTGAGAGCATAGACTATCGAAATCATGCTCTACAACAGCAAGAAATGGGGGAACATAATATGCTTCTTCATCATGTTGCCATAAGCGTGAAAAACATAGACAACTCTCTCGCTTTCTATAGAGATACACTTGGATTAACTGTGTTTCAAGATGAAATAATTTCGGGCCCCGATGTTGATATAGCTCTTATGGAGAAAGATGCCAAGGTTCGCATGGTTCTATTGATGGACGAAGCAGGAAACATGATCGAATTACTTGACTGGCAGTCGTCAGTCGTAAGGGAAAGACCGCATGAGCATCGGAATTTCAAGTCAACCGGTCTAGTGGAAGTATGTTTCATAGTACCTGACCTCCAGAAGGTTGAGGAGGACTTAGTAAGAAACGGTTTCAGCTTTAGAACTCCAGTTTGGCCGTTCGGTAAAGACACTGATACTTATGGTGGAGGTTATGCCGCAATTAGATATGCGGAAGACCCTGATGGAGTGCAGGTTGAATTAATGCAAATCGTCGAAGCAGACAAATAGTAACTATGTTTGAAATATGTTAATGTCGAGCCCTCAAGAACAGGTGCAACATATCGTAGATGAAATGTCACGGATCCAGGATGATAGGGACAGAAGGGAGGAGCACTTGTCATGAAAGTTGAAAGAGGCACCAATAAACAACGTAACGAGGCCAAGAAAGGCTGCGATTTCATTGATGGACTATGTCAACGGTTCCCAGACATTCCCCGCAGCATTGTAGTCAAGTCAGATGTCCTTCGTAACGGCACTCGCTTTACCCCGCTGTTACATGAACTCGGTCAGCAGAGTTTCCCGCATTTCCTGATCTGGAACCCAGACCACTTGTGGAACCCAAATCTCAAAGGCATAGAAAAGGGACAGATTATTGCGACACCCTGGAAGTTCGACCTGCTAGATGGAACCCCCGTTGTCATCCGTTTCGATCAAGATAGCCCTTATGAGATCACACGGCAGGAAGACGGACGTCTGTTCCTGCAAAGGGATGGCGAGATTATTGAAGAGGTCAGTTTCGAACCAGCAACGGAATGGCTTTACAAGACGACGTCTAGCGGCACACTTATGACCTCTATTTTCATGTCCTGGTCTCGACTGGGGCTACTCGGTTGTGCACTCCGTTACTGCGAGTACACTAAAACTGGCGATCAATGTGTTTACTGCTGCCTTGATAGCGAAATTGAGGGGTTCAAGGATCGCGGGTTCCAATATACAATGTCCATCAAACCCGATGATGCCGCCGAAACTTACAGGGCCGCTCAGGAGGAGGTGGGCTTCATCAAGGAAGTGTCCATGACGGGCGGGAGCCTGTACAACACGACCAAGGAGATGGAGAAATATATCGCCATCTTTCGCGCCCTTGACAAGGTACGCAAAGAGATGGGCACACCTTCGTGGTTTGACGCGTGCGTGACTGCTCCGCCAAACATACCCTTACTGCAAGCGCTGCGGAAGGCTGGCATGGATAGCATTGCACCAAACATGGATTGCTGGGAAGAGTCCCTATGGCCAGAGATCGTACCTGGGAAGCACAAATTTGTTGGCAGGGACTACTGGATTGAGTCCCTTACAAAATGCCTGGAGGTCTTTGGAAAGGGTAATGTAGGTAGCGTATTTGTTGTGGGACCCGAGATGTCAGCCTCCAGCGGGTTTAAAAGAGATGAGGATGGGATAGCCTCATGGGCGAGATGCTTTGAGTGGCTTCTTGAGAGGGACATTATACCCGCGACGAGCCAATGGCAGACAGAGGTCGGCTCTCCTTGGAGCAATCGGGTTCCTCCATCCACGGATTACTTTCTTTCCGTGGGACGCACATTACACCAGCTTATGGAGAGCACAGTAATGTACAAGGCAATGCATCATTACTATTACAAGGACTCTGCGTGGAGCACGGATGCAGACTTTCGCCGCTTGGTAGGCGGTTGCCGATGTGAGAACTGCCAGTGATGTCAGAGCAAGCCAGAAATCCACCTGCAAAGGACAGACTCAGATGACAGCTCGCCCCTCCATTCAGCAGATTTTGAAGCGGGTGCAGCAAAGGGGCGGGGACTATGTGGAAGTTGTGCGCGGTAACTGCGCCCAAAGCGTCCTTTTCGCGCTTCAAGAGGACTTCGGGGCGGTTAGCGCCATACCCCTGAAAGCGCTCACCGCCATCTCTGGAATTGCCCTGAGAGGTGAAACCTGTGGTGCTGTTGTAGGCGCCCTCCTGGCACTGGGCATGCTCACGGGACGTAAGAACGCGGAGTTTCTGGAAGCCCTTCCTAGCACAATGGAGCGAGCCACCAGATTCTGTGATGCCTTTGAGAAGGAGTTAGGCAGCTTGATATGCAGGCACATTCACACACGGCTATTCGGGAGGGTCTACGACCTGGCAGACCCGGTACAACAACAGGAGTTCCTCGAAGCCGGTGGCTTGGCGAAATGCCGTGCGCCGGTAGAGACGGCATCTCGGCTTGTCGCTGAGATAATCCTCGAAGAGGAAGCCTGAGGGCACTCTAAGCGGCAACATCTCTTGCACTCAGCTCAATATCCGGTAACCTAACTGGAAAAATGGAGCGCATGTTGCGGCTACGCCATCCTGATCCCTGTCACCACGCCCGACTGAGCCAGTGTGTGACGCAGAAGAGGAACGCTGGCTCGCCGCTCTACTAGAGGCTTTGACCAAGATGCCTGACAGGTTGTCCTCAGAAAGCATTTCATGTAAATTGGCTTTTCGGCAACCTGGTCATTCTATCGTTATACAACACTATTTTCGAGCGTTGGTTTGGTGACCTGGAAACTGGTGAACGTATCTACTGAGTTACATGAAACCACACAAAGAGCCAAATACCAGCTAGCACTAATGAGGATGCGCTAGTAAGTTTCATTTATTGCTATTGCACAAGCTAGCGGTTCGTGCGGAGGAACAAAACTCGGTTTTGTTAAATGCGATCAACAGAATCAAAAGGAACTGCATACTTCGAGGAGATCGTCCCCCCGTCTTCGTTGCTGTTGACCGAATGAGAGCTTGGCGGCTATACTGGCTAGTGTAGAAGTGATGAAGGTCGGTATTCTCGGATCCAAGGATGAAACATTTATCAATGATGTCATCTCGAACCTAAGTGGCGTCGAGGTAGAGTTCCTTTACTTCCGCCAGCAGGTGGCGCCCATCGCTGGTGATCATAGAGTCATTGTTGATAGAGCAAGCTTCTGCCACACCTTCTTGAAAGAGACAATGAAGAATCTAGCTTTAAGCGGCACCTATATCATTAATAACCCATTCTCCGCTACAGCAACCAACAAGCTAATCGATATCGGGATAGGCAGCACCCTCGGAATTTCGTTTCCAAAAACCTTTGTTCTGCCTGGTGCGAACCTTACTGAGGAAACAGAAGAGTGGGTAGGGGAACCGGTGTGGGAACGGATAGTCGATGAAGTAGGTTTGCCCTGCATATTAAAGCCCTTTGACGGTTATGCGTGGACTAATGTCTATACCATAGATTCATTAGAGGAGCTCAAACGGGTCTATTATTCAATAAGTCCCAGCCAGGTTATGTTGGTTCAACACCTGATTAGATATGAAGATTACTATAGGGCTTTTTGCTTCAGCAAGAAGGATGTGCTATTTGTCAAATGGATACCAAAACCCTTTAGCATGGGCCAATATCTTTACTCAGATTTGAAGCGGATAGAAAGTATGAAGGACACCCTGACTAAGCTCACTATTGATTTGAATATTTGTCTAGATTTGGATGTGAATGCAGTGGAGTGGTGCATTGACGAAGACGGACATCCCTGGATTATCGATGCTTTCAATGAAGTTCCTGAGATCAACAAAGAGGCGCTTCCTGAAGCATATTATGACTGGATGGTACAGAAGTGCGTGGAGTGTGTCGAGGATAAACTGCATTCCAACCAGGTAAACAAGACCGTTTTCCTATTGCGAGAAGAGCTTGGTGATAGCGTTTTTCGCATTTATCCCCCCCTCACCTAAAGCCCTAGTCTTTGTAGGTACCGCTTTGCTGGTATGACTTGAACAATACATTTATTACCTGGGACGTAACATACAAGTTGTTTTGTTAGGCCTCATTGCATTCCTGATTCTGGGCCGCTGGTGGGCGTTTTCACATTAGGCAACGGCTACAACAGACATCAGATTGGACGCAAGCTCGTCAGGTGCCGAGAAGAAAGGCGAGTGACTAGTGTCCATGGAGATGATCCTCTTGCAAGGTAGGGCCGTGTACATCTTCTTTTGGAACGAAGGAGCAAGGGCACGGTCGCGTAAGCATTCGATGTAGCCCCTGGGTATTCTCCCGAAGTTCTTTTCGCTGATCCTCAGCGGCGTTGCAAAGGGGGCAGCAGCATCGGGTACCAGAAGCGACCTGGCTCGTGACACATCCTCGTCCGAGCAGTCACCGTAGAAGATCTCCCTGGCAAGGTCCTCTCTAACAGCAACATGTCCTTTATCCGTGTCGATGATAAGATTCGGCAGGAGCAAAGACTCCGTATCGTTTTGGGATACTTGAACCACCGACTCGCCGTCTAGGAACCGTCCTATAAGCCGCCCAGGCTGTAAGGTTCTCAGGACGCTAGAAACGTGGAGTATACACGTGGCAGTATGGAGCACCTCCGGTCTTTTCGTAGTAATCCTGATGGTACTCCTCTGCCTTCCAAAAGGTGCTGGCCCTGGTGATTCGAGTGGCAATCCGAAGGCCTTTGTCTTTCAATGTTTGGGTAAGCTTCTCGGCGATGGCCTTCTGCTTGTCATTAAGGTAGAAAATCTCTGACCGATACTGCTCGCCTGTGTCTGGCCCCTGGCGGTTCACCTGGGTTGGATCGTGAAGCTGCAGAAAGAGCTTAACCAAGTCCTCATACGAGATCACTTTCGGATCATAGACCACCTCCACCGCTTCGGCGTGTCCGGTACGGTGGGAGCAGACCTCTTCGTAAGTAGGGTTTTCCTTATGTCCCCCGATGTATCCTACGGTGGTGGAGATGACACCCTCAGCCCGCTTGAAGTAGTACTCAATACCCCAGAAGCAGCCGCCGGAGAAGATCGCACGCTCGCTATGTCGCTCTTCCTTCTTTGCTACCCCTGCTGCCATAGAATCCATGGTCAATTCGTCCCTTATTCTCCATTACCTGCTATGAAGTTCAAAGAGCAAGAGTTGACGCAGTGTCGTACGTTCTTCGGGGTAAGTCCCTCGCCTGTAAAGATATGGCCCAAGTGGGCGCCGCAGCGTGCACAGACGATCTCAGTGCGCAACCCGTCAGGGTCCGGGGCCCTCTTCACTGCGCCCGGGATTTCATCATCGAAACTGGGCCAACCACAATGGGCCTCGAATTTGTGCTTTGAGCGGTAGAGGGGCGACTCGCACCGTTTGCATACATAGGCACCTGTTTCCCAATGGTCCAAATACTTTCCGGTGAAGGGTGGTTCCGTGGCCTTGTAGACGATGACTCTTTCTTCTTCTGGCGTCAGTCTTCTGTATCTAGATTTTCTCATTTAAGCTGTCCACGAGGCTTTTGCCTCCCTATTTCTAGTATACATCGTATACCCACAGGCATGCACATTCTCCGGGTTTCGCCTCTTTTTATACTATCGTAGTTCGACCTGGGGCACAAACATATTTATGACCCAACATCCCTGCAATTTTTGCGTCCTGGATAACAAGTCATGGCGTCTGGTTGCTCCTGCCATTTTGCCCAGATGTGCTCGAAAACGAAGATTCCTGAAGTGGAGTCCTCCTGATTCTCCTCGAGTTATGGTGTCGATGTCGTGCTCTTGGCTCTCTATAGAGACAGAAGATGTACTCTATAACTCCTGATCAAGGAGTCGTGGCAGTACATGAACATGACGCGACGCATAAGCCCTTGACGAATGTGCTAGAATATGATACCAGTCTCATCCGCTTTCTGAGGCATGGGCGCTGTCAACTAAGAGACGGCACCTACCTTATCTAAGATTGCATTTCCAACCTGAAGGTATAGGAGAGGGTATGACCCACATGAGGGAAGTAGTTGTCATAGGAAGCGATGCCGGCGGCACATTGACAGACATGCTTATGGTGGACAAGAACGGGGATTTCGTCGTGGGTAAGGCATCGACTACTCCCAAGGATGAATCGCTCGGCTTCATAGATTCTTTGGTTGATGCTTTTGAAAGCTGGCAAATGGACTGGAGTAGTCAGGCGAAAGACGTGCTCGCTGGTGTACTGTCCGTAGCCTATTCGGGCACTGTTATGTTGAATGCGCTTCTCACCAGAGCAGGAAGGGAAGTAGGGATAATAATAACCAAAGGATTCGAAGACACCCTGCTCCATGAGCGTGGGGCTCAAATCCACGCAGGATATGGCTACCAGGATAAGGTTCACAAGGTAGCCCATGTCCACAATAAGCCGCTGGTGCCCAGAAAACTAATCAGAGGCGTCACTGAGAGGGTAAGCATAGTTTTTGGCGAGGAGGTGATACCGGTTTATGAACACGAGGCCAGACGAGCGGCAGCAGACCTCCTGGATAAGGGGGTTGAGGCAATAGCCATATTATGTCTCCACTCACATCTCAATCCTGCCCATGAGAGGAGAATCGCTGAGATAGCCACGGAAGTCATGAGGGAAAAGGGTAAAGAGGTATCACTTTACCTTTCCTGCGAAGTCATGCCTGTGTGGAGGGAGTGTTCACGACTCAATGCTACGGTACTGCAAGCTTATGCTGCCGAGCCGGTAAGAGAGCACCTATTTAGGATAGAAGAGAAGCTACACAATAATGGGTACAAAAATCCCCTCCAGATTGTCCTAGCGGACGGGGGAGTAGCTAACATTAGATATCCTTCTTTGGTCAAGTCCTGTTTCTCCGGGCCTATCGGGGGCCTTCTTGGCGGCAGATATCTCTCTCAGGTAATGGACATGCCCAACTTGGTGTGCACGGATATGGGCGGCACCAGCTTCGATGTGGGGCTTATTATGGGCGGCGAACCTATCATGTTGCGAGAAGTGGAAGTGGGACGTGTCATTATCAATATCCCCACATTGGTAATGGATTCCATCGGCGCTGGAACAGGCCAGTACGTCAGCGTTGACCCTGAGTCCAAGAGAGTGAACATCGGACCAGAAAGCGCTGGCGCTGATCCTGGTCCGGTCGCCTACAATATAGGTAATGATATACCCACAGCGATGGACTGTGCCCTTATCTTGGGGATTCTCAACCCCGATTATTACCTTGGGGGCAAGCTGAAATTGCACAGAGACTTAGCCTTAAGGGCAATAAAGGAGAAGTGTGCTGACCCTATGGGCATCGATCCCTATCAGTTTGCCGAAGGCGTCGTGACCTTGATCAACACTCGGATGAGAGAGCATATATCCACAGTGCTATCCGTCTGGGGTTACTCGCCTGCTGACTATTACTTGATAGGCTACGGTGGCGCTGGGCCGATGTTCCTCGCTGGGTATACAGATGGCTTGCCTTTCAAAGGCGTATTTACTGTTCCCTGGGCAGCAGCCTTTTCGGCCTTTGGATGCTGTGCGGCAGACTACCTTCACCGCTATCAAAGATCCGTGCCGACAGCCGCGATTCTGCCGGGAATGGACGAGGCAACTAAGATGTTTATGGGGACATTGCTCAACTCCGCATGGGAAGACCTGGAGGGAATAGCAGTCAAGGAAATGGGGGAGGAAGGCTTTGAAAAAGAGCGTGTGACTTTGAGGCAACTCGCTTATGTGAGATATATGGGACAGTTGGAGGACGTCGAGGTTCTCTCTCCCGTTTCTAGAATAAATACAGCTCAGGACATGGATAGACTGATCAGCGCCTTCGAGGAGACTTACTCTCGAAAATATACCTATGCGGCGACATATCCTGAGGTTGGCTACCAAATCATGGAGGTGGGGCTCCTTGCTTTGGTACCCAAACCTAAACCGAAGTTGAGAAAATACGCGCTTAGAGGCAGAACACCACCTAGGCAAGCATTCAAGGGGGAAAGGGAAGTCTACCAAGATGGGGAGTGGAAGAGAGCCAAAATATACAACATGGATCTTCTAGTAAGCGGCAACGAGGTCAAGGGGCTGGCGATATTGGAAGCGCCAGCTACCACCATGCTTGTGCCTTCAGAAATGAGAGTAAGGGTAGATGAATACAGGCGCTATTGGCTCGAAGGGGCCTGAGATGCAACAGAGAAGTGTCAACAAAGGTGTTGGCTGGGGCGGCAAGACCCTCAGGGAGTTGTGGGAGGAGAAGGAACGGCTTTACAGGAAGACCGGCTGCTATTACGGCCTTAGGGATTTGCCGTTATGGAAAGAGGACCCACTCAAGCTAGAGGTGTTGGCCAGCAGGCTTCTGGCTGCTGCTATAGCAGGTAGGGAAACCACCCGTATGATCAGTGCCTCTCCGATAGTCAGAGAGGTTTCAGAGCTGGCAGTTGCCATCTACACGCCCGAGGGTGACTGCATACTTCAGTCCACTGGGATCATAATCCATATCCCCCTCATGGGCCAAGTGATAGAGTGGATGATAAATGAGAATTATGAGGAAGAGGTCGGCATTAACGAAGGGGATTGCTTTACCTCAAACGACAATTATATTGCTGGCATGCACCCCCCAGATGTGTATGACATAACACCCATCTTCTATGAAGGGGAACTAGCGGGGTGGGTAGGTACCGTAATCATGGAGGCAGACGTGGGGGCGCTTGCCCCAGGATGCATGCCCTCTGGAGCTACCGAAAGGTTCGTCGAGGGGCTGAGGTTCTCCGCGGAGAAGACTGCGGTCAACGACAGGCATCTCAAGGTATTCGAGAGAAGAGCACGCTTGGGCACCCGCATGCCAGACCTTTTCCTCCTCGACAGGAAAGGCGCCCTGGCCGCCAATGTTAAGGTCAGGAATGAAGTTGGGAAGATCATACAAGAGTTCGGCGTAGAGTTCTATATGGAGGGAACAAGAGAACTCATCGAGATGGAGAGGAGAGCACAACTGGAGAGGGTTAGGAAGAGGGCAGTTCCAGGGAAATTCCATAGCCCCACCTCTTTTGAGATATATCTGACCAGGACCATCGCACCGCCACATCATGCTAGAGACAGGATAACCCTGGTTCCGTTCGATTTTCATATCAAGCCGGACGGGAGATATTACTTGGATTTCGACGGCGCCGGCTCATGGGGGTGGCATGCAGCGAATGCCACCCCATCAGCACTCCTCGGAGGAGCTTGCCTGATGCTCACCCAGACCATAGCCTACGACGGCAAAGCAAACCAGGGTACATTCTTAACTTTGGAGATGAACACGCCTTATGATACCTTTGTTAATCCCTCCTCGCCCAATATAGCTGCAAGCATGCTTTTCTCCTGGCCTGTTATTGGGGGTGCTATCTGGATGGGACTGCAGTCTCGCGCCTTTTTCAGCCGGGGGTTCCTGGAGGAGTTCCGTGCACCGGCACCTATGGGCTTCGCTACCTCCGGTGTTGTCGGGTATGCAGGCAAGAACCAATGGGGAATGGATTTCGGATTTCCGATTATGGAGGCCCCAGGCTGCTCAGGCAGTGGCGGCTTTGCTATTCGGGATGGGATACTGTCCGACGCTATTATCCTGCCACCCTCAGACATGGGCAACGCCGAAGTGTGGGAACTGGTCCTCCCTCTGCTTTGGATGGGAAGGAAGTTTATACCTGATGCGTGCGGTTGGGGAAAATACCGTAGCGGCCCCTCGATAATGGCTACCTACATGGTATACAAAACCGATCTACTCTCTCTTGACACCAACCCAGAGGGCCACTGTGAGAGGATTGGCTGCAACACAGGAATGTTTGGAGGTTACCCGGCATTAAGCGGATTTGCGAAGGTATCTGTCAACGCTAATACAATGGAGCTCATACAGCAGCAACAATCTTTGGCTCACGGAGAGGGATACCCAGGGGCGGGCGACATCGAGGAGAACATTAGGGGTGATCTGATTATTCCCCGAATGAATAGCTACGTCAAAGCTATTGCAAAGCACGGCGACGTTATCCAGTGTTATATGGGGATGGGCGCTGGTGGCACGGGGGACCCTGTAAAGAGGAATTCGGCCCTTGCCAAGTGGGACCTGGATAACGGATTGCTCACTATCGATCGTTGCCGCCGTATCTGCTGTATCGATGCCAGATACGGTGAGATGGCCGAGGAATGGGCTATAGACGAGAAAAAGACGGCGGAGTTGCGACAGAAAACGAGAAAGAAGAGGCTGGCAAAGGGCATTCCAGCAAAGGAGTGGTGGCAGAAGCGGCGGCAGGACATCATCGACGGCAATCTGCCACCGCTGCTCAAGGAGATGTACAATGACTCACTGGCCAAGGGAGAAAGGTGGCCTGGGGAGTTTAGAGCATTCTGGCAACTACCTGAGGATTTCACTTTTTAAGGATGGCAGGCATGAGTGGGGTATCATATCCTAAGGAAGTAATAAGAGACCTGATAGAGGGAAAACTGCCCTGGGATCAGGTAAAGAGTATGATAAGCGGGTATAAGGATGATGACAGGTTTGACAAGTATGTCGATGTACTGCAAGAGAAGGTTGCCTGGGGGGAGCGGATATTACTACCTCTGACCGATCAACTATATATAGTGCAGAAGGGTAGCGAGAGGATTGTCAAATGTGAGTGCGGATATGAATTCGGAGACTATCGAGAAAACTGGAAACTAAAGGCCTTGATTCATATCCGAGATAGCAAAGAGGAGCTGGAGGAAATATACCCCTATCCCAATGAACTCGATCCTGAGTACTGCGAAATTAGGGAGCACTATTGCCCCGGATGTGGCGCCCAGCTTGAGGTGGATGTTGTACCGTTTGGCTACCCAGCAGTGTTCGATTTCCTACCTGATCTCGATGCCTTCTATAGGGAATGGCTAGGGAGACCGCTTCCTGAAGAGAAAGAGTTTAAAGATCTGACCTATGAGCTTACCAGGAGGTGGGCTGAAGAGAGGCAAAGCAAGTAGTTGGGAGAGCGTCAGGTGGCTATCACAAAGGTAATGGGTAGCTTTGACGAAGCAGTTGCTGACATTCATGATGGCGCTACCGTGGGGGTTAGCTGTTGGGTGGGTGAGGTGATGACACCACAGAACCTTACGCAGGCTTTAGCGCGAAAATCTCCCAGGAACCTTGTCTTAGTCAGTTTCTTTGGCGGCATAGGAGAGAAGGTCAGAGAGTTTCTAAGCTCATTATACGGAGAGGAACGGGCTGCCAAAGTGTGGTACATCGATGCTGCCAAGCTGATAGAGCAAGGCATGGTACGCAAGCTCATTAGCAGCTTCCCCTTCGCGCCAGGTATCGACCTTGTGAAAAAGGAATGGGAAGCGGGTAAGCTAGAAGTGGAGCAATTACCTCATGGCACTCTTGCAGTGAGGCTATGGGCTGCAGCAGCAGGGGTAGGAGGTGTATACGTTCGTACCGGGGTTGGTACTGTCGTTGAAGAGGGAAAAGAAAAGAGAGTATTTGAAGAAAAAGAGTACATACTGGAGCGACCCCTTAAGCTCGACTTCGCTCTCATCCGCGCCTACAGAGCTGACGAATATGGGAATCTCATCTACCGAGGAGTTGGCAGGGCTGTCAGTGCCCTGATAGCGAAAGCAGCGTCAATCACTATCGCCGAGGTAGAAGAAATAGTGAAGGCAGGTGAGCTTGACCCAGAGCGTATCATCACGCCCGGGATATACGTACATCGTGTAGTGCAAATACCGAGGGATTAAAACATGACAGGCCGAGAACTCAGAGAAAGACTAAAAAGCAAACAAAGGTTGGATGAACAGACCATAGCATTGAGAGCGGCCAAGGAGATTCAGAACGGGGATCATGTGAATTTAGGGATGGGTATCCCGACCCTAGCCAGCAACTTCATTCCTGAGGGGAGGACTGTGTTCTTCCAGTCGGAGACCGGCATTCTTGGCTATGGTCCCATAGCCACGGAGGAAGGCGCAGATGAGATGGGCTGGTCGCTGATTAACGCCAGTGGTCAGCCAGTTATGCCTGTCCCCGGGATGAGCGTATTCCATGTTGGGGAAGCGTTCGACATGATCCGTGGCGAGAAGCTCGATCTCACTATCTTAGGGGGGCTCCAGGTATCTGAGAAGGGGGACCTAGCCAATTGGCAAGCACCACACTTTCTTACCAGCATTGGCGGTGCTATGGATCTGGCGGTTGGTGCCAAGAGGGTGATCGTCTGTATGACCCATGTTACGCGAAACAACGAGTACAAAATAGTAAAACAATGTACCTTCCCACTGACAGCCAAGGAATGTGTAGATTTAATCATCACCGACCTGGCTGTCATCGAGGTTACACTCCAGGGGCTTTTGCTGAGGGAGTTAGCCCCGACGTGGACAGCAGAGGAGGTGCAGGCATTAACCGAACCAAACCTTATCGTAGCTCCGGACTTGAAGGAGATCGAACTCTAATACGAAAAACAGCTTGAGCAACGCGCCAACAACGCTCCTATCGACTTAGCTGTCAATCGGCTGATTGGTTGGATTGACAAGGGTAAATCCACCATCCACAACTATAGCTTGTCCGGTTATGTAGCTGGCTCTGGGCGAAGCAAGAAACAATGCTAGCTCGGCGATGTCTTCGGGCTCACCATACCTAAACGTTGGTATCTCCTTCTCGAAATCTGGCCGGACTTCAAGCAGGATCTGGATCATCGGCGTCCTTATGATCCCAGGGGCAATCGCGTTAACCGTAATTCCCCTGCGCGCTACCTCCATCGCCAACGACTTGGTAAAGGAAATTATGGCTCCCTTGGCAGCGGCGTAATGAGCTGTAAAAGCTTGACCTTGGATGCCAACCATCGATGACATGTTTATTACTCTATCCCCTTTTTTCATATCCTTGATGAGAGCCCTGGTAAGGAAGAACGTGCCATCCAAATGCGTCCCGAGCACACTGTACCATTCCTCTGTTGGCATTTCAGCAAGGAAATTGGCTCTCGCGATGCCGGCGCAGTTGACCAGAATGCCTACGTTCCCTAGCTGCTCTCTGGTTATCTCGACCGTCTGGTTCACTTCTTTCTCTGCACTAACATCGCATTTAAGAGCTAAGGCCTTGCCATTCAATTTCTCAATCCCTTTTACCACACTCTCTGCGCCATCCAGGTTCTTATCAACAATGGCAACCTTTGCTCCTTCGTGTGCAAAGAGCTGGGCGATTGCCCTACCGATACCAGAGGCAGCCCCGCTTACTAAAGCAACCCTATCAGCCAATTCTTGATGCATCTTCATCACCCCTTTCTATCAATACGCCATGCAGCTTCTGATTGCTGATCTCTATAGTCATCTATCACCTCCTTCCCTTAGGTTACATTAAGCGGCAATCCGAAGTAGCTAGGATTATACACCAGAAAGCGGCGGCTCGAAAGGGACTTGTTTTCAGAACGCTACTCGGGAAAGGAAGACTGTTCCGAGCGCAACGCTCCTACATTGACAAAGGTCCACGCCAGTGGTATAAGACGCCTACTAGGCTCTATCTCAATATGGATTCATGCCCCCATATTCGCTGTTCTGCCGGCCAGGGCTGGATCGTCATAGTAGATGTTGACACGGCCAGCCACTGGCACTTATCCTGTGGCCGCGATATTCAACTGCAATATTATCGTGAGGCGCATCGCTTATGTGACAGGTATGGGACAGTTAGAATACGTGGAGGTTGTCTCACCTGTCTCCGGGATAAACTCGGCTCAGGACGTGGGTAGGTTGATGAGCGCCTTTTAAGGTAGTGGTAGATGAATTCAGACGCTATTGGCTCGAAGGGGCCTGAGATGCAACAGAGAAGTGTCAACAAAGGTATTGGCTGGGGCGGAAAATCCCTCAAGGAGATGTGGGAGGAGAAGGAACGGCTCTATAAAGAGACCGGCTGCTATTACGGCCTTGAAGAACTGCCCTTGATGAAAGGGGACCCATTGAAGTCAGAGGTTCTGGCAAGCAGACTACTTGCCGCCGCTGTGGCGGGTAGAGAAACTAGCCGCATGATTAGCGCTTCCCCGTTGGTCAGGGATGTAGCCGAGTTGGCAGTTGCCATTTACACGCCTGAGGGGGACTGCATTATCCAGTCCACTGGGATCATAATCCATATCCCCCTCATGGGTCAGGTAATAGAGTGGATGATAAAGGAGAACTACGAGGAGGAGGTAGGCATCAATGATGGGGACTGCTTTACTTCCAATGATAACTACATAGCGGGCATGCATCCCGCCGACTTCTATGACATAATGCCCGTCTTCTGGGAAGGCGAGCTGGTGGGTTGGGTAGGTACTGTCATCATGGAGCCTGAGCAGGGGGCTCTTGCGCCTGGATGCATGCCCTCTGGTGCCACGGAAAGGTTCGTCGAGGGGCTGCGGTTTTCCGCGGAGAAGACCGCAGTCAACGATAGACACCTCAAGGCGTTCGAGAGGAGAATTCGCCTTGGGTGCCGTCTCAGCGACTTCGTCCTCCTGGATAGGAAAGGAGCTTTGGCCGCTGACATTAAGGTCAGGCAGGCGATTAAGAAGATTATTGAGGAGTTCGGCATAGGCTACTACATGGCCGGGATAAGGGAGCTTATCGAGATGGAGAGGAGGGCACAGCTCAAGAGGGTGAAGACGAGAACGGTTCCGGGCAGGTTTCATAGCCCTTCCACCTTTGAGATATATCTGAGCAGAACCATCGCACCGCCACACCATGCCATAGACCGAATAACGCTTGTTCCATGGGACTTTAATATCAAGCCTGACGGCAAGTATTCTCTGGACTTCGACGGCGCTGGCTCCTGGGGCTGGCATAGCAGCAACACATCGCCATCAGCGCTTCTGGGAGCAGCCTGCCTCATGCTCACCCAGACCATAGCGTACGACGGGAAAGCCAACCAGGGTACATTTCTGGCTTTGGAGATGAACACCCCCTATGACACCTTCGTCAATCCCAGTTCACCAAATGTTGCCTCGGGGATGTTCTTCTCCTGGCCTATTATGGGGGGTGCTATCTGGCTAGGGCAGCAGTCCCGTGCCTTCTTCTGTCGCGGTTTTGTCGAGGAATTCCGTGCGCCAACGCCGCTGGGTGTAGGCGCCAGTGGTGTTAGCGCGCTGGCGGGCAGGACCCACTTTGGGATGGATTTTGGTTTTCAAATGATGGAGGCCCCCGGCTTCATCGCCGGTGGGGCCTTTGCCATTCGGGACGGGGTACTATCCGATGTCATTTTTCTCCCTGACGCGGACATGGGCAACGCCGAAGTGTGGGAGCTGGTGCTCCCCCTGCTTTGGATGGGAAGAAAATTCATACCCGATACCTGCGGTTGGGGTAAGTACCGCAGTGGACGCTCTGTGATGGGGACCTATATGGTATATAAAACCGCACTGCTCTCTTTAGACACCACTTCAATGGCACATTGTGAGAAGATCGGCGGCAACTCAGGTGTGTTTGGGGGTTACCCAGGGCATGGAGGTTTCGGGAAGGTAATTGCCAACGCCAATACGATGGAGTTGATAGCCCAGAGAAAACCTCTAGCTCATGGAGAAGGATATCCTGGGGTAGGCGACCTGGAGCAGAATATTTCTGGCGATCTGATTATTCCCCTAGCAAACTCTTATGTCAAAGGCGTCTTCCGGCATGGTGATTTCATTCAGGGGTATATGGGAACCGGTGGGGGTGTGGGCGACCCGATAAAGAGGGACCTATCGCTCGTTAAGGAAGACCTGGATAGTGGAGTGATCACCATCGACCGGTGCCGCCGTATGTACTGCGTTGATGCTAGATACGATGAGATAGCGGAGGAATGGGTAATAGAAGAGAAAAAGACAGCCGAGTTGCGAGAAAAGAAGAGAAAAGAGAGGCTGGCAAAAGGCATGCCCGCAAAAGAGTGGTGGCAGAAGCGGCGGCAGGACATCATCAGCGGGAAGCTGCCACCATTGCTCAAGGAGATGTACAACGACTCCCTAGCCAAAGGCCAGAGATGGCCGGGGGAGTTCAGGGCGTTTTGGCAACTGCCTCGGGATTTCACTTTCTAGGGAGGTTTGACATGGGAGCGGTATCATATCCTAAGGAAGTAATAAGAGACCTGGTAGCGGGAAAGCTACCCTGGGCTGAAGTGAAGTCCATAATTAGCGGTTACAAGGACGATGACAGGTTTGATAAGTATATAGAGGTATTGCAGGAGAAGATGTCATGGAAGGAGAGGATATTATTGCCTTTGACTGACGAGCTACATGTAGTCCAAAAAGGGATCGAGAGGATTGTCAAATGTAGCTGTGGCTATGAATTCGGGGACTACCGGGAAAATTGGAAACTAAAGGCCCTGATTCATGTCCGAGATACCCAGGAGGAGATAGACGAACTGTACCCTTATCCCTGCAAACCAGCTCCTGAGTATTGCGAGATCAGGGAGCACTATTGCCCCGGATGTGGCACTCAACTAGAAGTGGATGTTGTTCCCTTTGGCTACCCGGCGGTCTTTGACTTCTTGCCAGATCTGGACGTCTTTTACAGGGAATGGCTGGCAAGACCGCTTCCTCAGCAGAAGGAATTCAAAGACCTAACCTATGAGCTTACCAGGAGGTGGGCTGAAGAGAGTCAAAGCAAGTAGTTGAGGGGTATCGGGTGGCTATCAAGAAGTTGATCGCTAGCTTTGACGAGGCAGTTGCCGACTGCCCACCCGCGGAGACGGTAGGAGTTTTGCCTTTTGTACAGAATGGCCCACCAAACAGGACAAGAGGTAGAACTTTTGAGAAGACCTTTGCGTTGGCCTATTGCGCTATCTTATTGTAGCAAAAAACGCGTAGCAAACGAAGAGCAGGGATACAGTATTCTAAAGGGATAAAGGGATAACAACTAGCTTCCAGTATCAATCACCTTAAAAAGAGATAGAAGATTTGGTCAAGGCAGCT
>SMTZ1_10002620_pt1 | contig 18080 bp, 53 predicted proteins | sample DeeMarSWOR136_30_FD_25667 | JGI IMG/M metagenome (IMG submission 25667)
CATAGTGGAGTGAAGTTCGCCACGCAATCTCTTTCTTCTTCAGCTAGCTTCTTCCTTCTGAGGTAATCCTCAGCCTCGGTGTAGCAGAAGCTACAGAAAGCATCACACTTTCCTGCCTCATGGCGCTGCTTAGCTACCATGTAATTCAGCGTAAAGATTTCCATGACTGCTCCTTTCGGCGGCGGCGCGCTAAAAACCATCCGCGTCCTCATCGCCTTTATTACGCCTCTTACCAACAGCTTTATACCAATTAGCATTAACATCAGTATTCAGCCAATTCCATAATCTTCCATCATTACAGAACAACTGCAACGCTCTAACAGATTCTCCTCCCTTTCTAAAGTCTATTTCCACTTTACACCAGCTTCCACCATAATACAAAGAAAGAAAAGAGAACCTAAAAAGATAACCTCTCTTAGGTTGAGGATTTCCTCCGATAGATGCTGCTTTCAGAGTCCTCGCTTTCTTTTTGTTATAGTTTACCATGATTTATGTCTCCTTTTCGGACGCAATTTAAGATGTCGATTTACTTGCAAAAGATTGATTACTTAAAACGGAAGACGAATCAACATCATGAAATCTGCAAGTCATCGTACTCTTTAAGAAATCGAATTACTCTGATAGATAGATGTACTCTAATCAGATAGTTGCACTCTACCGTAGGCTGCAAAAAGAACACACTCTGAACTAGAGAAAAACTTTCTAGCAGAGTGCGATTATCTCATTTGATTACGATTATGGTAGGATCAGAGGTAAACGATTAAAAATAAAGAGTAAAAGTAAAAGAAATGAGAAAAAAACATCCTGGTCAAGTTAACTTTCCCCAGCGTAGGAGTATCAAACTAAAAGTCTCCATAGAACAGGTCATGATTAAACTGAGCATGGCACTCATTAGTATAGTGGCACTCTTGGCAGTCCTCAATGTGACGTGCGGGCTGCGTAGAAAAACAGCTAGGTCTTGTTGTTATCTTGTTCATTAGTAACTGTTCGTTTTCTGGAGGATTACTGCACTTGTTACCGACTTGCTCGGATGAATTTAACATGCGGAAGTTCTCCTTTCTAGTTTGTCTGGAGGTTGCTAACTAAAGAGAGGCATTTCTGCCCCTCTTTAGCCAGATTTCTCTTAGAATGGAGCGATCATCTCACCTAGAGGAATGTCACTCCAATAGTCTGATACCTCGACATCAGAGTCTTCAAGAAAGTCCGGAATAGACAGTTGGTCTGTAGTTCGGACTTCAATGCCGTTGAATAGTCTTTCGTTTTCTGAGAGTTCTTCTGTTACTGAGGTTCTGAAGGTGGCGAATACTATAGGTGCAGCCTCTGTTTGTCTCTTGTAGGCTTCCTTTCTTGTGACGAATTGTTTGTGTGCTTCCATCTTACGTCGGTAGAATTCGTCTTCTTCGCTCATCTTCATCTCTATCAGGTCATTACTGAATTTCCTGTAGAGGTCTGACGCAGTAGGGTCAACGTGGTTTGTTGGCCGCCGCCGCGAAAGGTTTCTTCGCACCTGTCCAGAAGGCTTGAAATCCTCTGCGCGCCTACCAAAATCTAACGGGCCAGCGCACGAAGGACAACTCATTCCTGTATAGAGAGAATAGCCTTCTGAGGAGTAGTCACAGTTTCTACAGAAGTACATTTCAACGGACATTTTCAGATTTCCTACCTTTCTGCCACGGCTGCTGGAGCAGCGGCAAAAGAAAACGGCCAGAGAGCCGCCGGAAAGCTCTCTGACCGTAACTTACGGGAGGTTGATCTTACTTGAAGGGCTCTGTCTTGGCTTCAGCCTGACCTTGCAGAGCTTTGACCTGCTCCATCAATGCACTGAGCTGGTCGCCGATGGCGCTGGGGGTGGCCACTGTTTCAGCCTTCTCGCCTCTGTCCTTCTTGTCATAGCCACCAAACTCCAGGTCGGTCACATCAATAACCGGAACAGCCGTGACACATCTGATGATGTCTATGAACAGCTGCTTCAGGTTATCGCCATAGGAATTGGCGTTCTGAAGGATCTTGAGAAGCTTGTCTTTGCCTTCAGCCGTGAAGTAGGCTTCGGCGCCGCGGAGAGTACCATCCACGAATACCTTCCGGCCGGACTGGACATGCTCTGCCAAAGCGGTCGCGTATTTGCCCCAGATTGCCAATTTGACCCATACGGGATCTTTCTCTTTGTCGCGGGTCTTGTGATTGGCCAGGGTGACATTCATCACCGGGGTGCCTTCACCAGTCTTGGACATGATCGGGTCTTTTCCGAGGTTTCCGGAAATCACTACCAGGTTCTTGTTTTTCGCCATTGTTTTGGTTCCTTTCATGTAGTTAACTTACTGTTGGTTCTCATTCTCCTGCTCACTCCTCGTCCGGCACTAGGAGGCAGGATTCGTCATGTAGCGGTAAAACGAATCAATAGACTCCTGTAACTACTTCAGGCATCTCCGGCAAGTAGCGCCTGACGAGTTAGATTGTATCCTACTACAAAAGCCATCTCGATTGAACTTACCGCCTGTAAAGTCGCAAGTCATACTGTTAATGACCATTGACTCCTGAATCGTCCTCTTGGTCTTACCTTTTTGCCGAGGACTTGCCGGAAATCTGTACTTCTTACCTGCTGGTTTCTTGCAAAGCGGACACTGCCCGTTGTTCTTCTTTGCCAAGGCAGCTTCTATAGTCTGCTTGCAGCTTTTACACTTCATCCATTGACCTCCTAGTCAAAGTGTTTGATGTTCTTGTTTGCTTTCAGTTGTGCCTCTCTGTTGGCATCGTAGCGATCGATGATTTCCTTGATCCTTGGATGAGCTTTCACCTCATCTCTAGTTGCATTGGCTCCGCCGGTGGCGTCGAAGAAGAGAACATCTTCATCGCCTAGATCAATCAGACAGCGATTATACGAGTTATTGACCCACAGCCACGCTACCTTAATGCCATACTTGCTAGCTAGAATACCGCACCAACTACCTGTCTTTGCAGGATTTTGCTCAAGGATTTGAACTACTCCTGTTCCTGGAACTATTCCTTTATAGCCTCTGAGAACGAAGTGTGCTCTCTCAAACTCTATTGCTCCTATCGAAGTCTGCACTGTCACTGTTGTAGGAATAGCTGGATCGGTTGCCTCCTTTGCAAAGGTTGCTCTGACTAAACAGTTGATAATCTTTAGTTTATCCTCGAAACTTAACGACATCTAGCATACCTCCTTTCTGACTGTAATTAACTTCATGTAGCGGTAAACGAATCAAGAGCCTACTGTAAAAAGCTACGGCCAGCCTAAGAAGACTGACCGTAACTTAAACGAAGGAGGCTCTTGTAAGTCGGAGAACGAATCAAAAGTCCTGCGTGTAAAAAGAGATGTCTGGCTAATTTCGGAAATAAGCTTACTGGTGCCGGAGAAAGCTGAGCTGCTGCTCAGCTAGAAAAAAACTGACGGATTCCAGAATCCAGCAAGCTACGACGGAGGAGGAGCTTGCACTCCTCCTCCTGTAGCTTACATCAATGCACTTTTCTCTCTGCTTGTTGCCATCCTTGCCTGGCCGCTGTAGAGTAGCCTCTCCATCTGGTTCAGTCTGACGAAACGTACAACATGCTGGTCTGCCCAGATGTCTTCTGCCAGTTTCTGTCCGATGACAATAGCCTTGCCTTTCGCAAGCTCGATGTCCTCTTTAGTGACAGGCTTCCTGTTGGCCATCTTGAGCATTGCCTCTTCGAACTCATTCTGTAGCTTTGCGAAGGCTTCTTCACGCCTCTTATCCTGCTCCTCATTGAATCTGCAGGCGTCACAATCGCATTTTACTTCTGACATGGTGAGCCCTCCTTTCTGACGTGGATACACCATTGTTTACGTTTACAGCAATCACACTCCGTAAGCGCGATTGCCTGGTTTAGAAAGTCTCTTCCTTTGCTATCGCAATCGACGCATACGAACATTAGACTGATCCTCCTTTCCAGTACCATCCATAGTTCTTCTCACAGATTGGCCCGATACCTTTCTCTATGGATACTGGATCTGTCAGTGCCTTACCACATCTGCAGCACTTGCCTTCGTGGAATACTTCTACCTTAGCCGGTAACTTCTTGGCATTGGCGTACAGCCATTTAAATGCCTGGAATCGTATGTCTTTCTCGGTTACTTTGCTCTTCGAGGTGGTGACAAAGCCTTTCTTCTCGAAGATAGTTCCGACGTAGATGTACTTACCGTTGCTTCCGCGCGTCCATACGAACCAAGGAGGTATCTTTCCAAGGTGTGTCTTGCCTGCGCGAAAGACTCTGTAGCTAAACCGATTACCTGTTTCTTTGTTTCTTACAGTGAAGAAAGCTTTACCAGCCTCAATGAACTTCTTCACGTTTCTGTTCTTTATCTGCATAAGCTGACCTCCTTTCGGAAAGATTGATTGTTCATGCGACGGAAAAAGAATCACTACATGCAGGAAAAAACAGACGGATGCAGCACGCCGAGCGCAGCCTAGGAACCTGCCTCTCTCAGCATGTCGTCATCGGAGTTTATACTCTCACATCCATCTGTTTGCCGCAGCCCACCGCCAGGAGTTATGTAGTGATCTTATTATCTCATAGTCTTAGGCTTCTCCTCTTCTCGTGTTTTCTCTTTTGCCTTCCAGGAAGGCGTCACGAACCGATCTCCTGCACGCTCCTTAATTATCTTCAAGTATCACCTGCCTTTCCGTGCTCTCTTGCTGGCCTTCAAAGGATTCAGCTTAATCGTTCGCGCGCCGGTCAACGTCGCATTGAACGCACAGCCTCTCCTCTCGACCCAGCTGGTGATTGGATAAACGGAGCATTTGCTGACCGCGGTGATAAAGGGATGCAGTCCATCCATGCTCGTCACATCTGCCTTGACACATCCGTTGCAGAACTTAGGTAACATAGGTGTAACCTCCTTACTTCCAAAGCTTTAGGTCTTCAAGTTGAGCGTCGATCGCCTTGCTCAGCTCAGCTTCTTCCTCATCCGTGAGAACGATCGCTTCAATCTTGTTGCCGTTGTGATCAAACCAGCCTTTGCCACAGCCTTCACAGATGTCAAAGAACTTCTCTCCAGCCGGACAAACACCTTTGAGATCTCCATAGTCCTTGCCGAATAATTCTTCCGAACACTTCTTACAAAAGTCTGCCATTGTAGCCTCCTGTCTGAGAGTAAAAAAAAGAAGATTTCAAGCGATGGTAAAAGAATCACCTCGTGTAAATGTAAGTTGCTGGCTAAATGTGTTTTTTAGCTTACTATCCGGAAGTAGCAGAGGCTCTGCTCTGCCAGTAAAACTGCACGGAGTCAGAATCTGCCAGAAGGCTGCGGAGAGAGGCAGCTTTACCGCCTCTCTCCGTTGCAGCTTATTTCCAGCTGCCAGCCTTCTTGGCCTGTGGAGCCACTGCAGTCCGCCACGGCCGGTCACTCAGCCTGTAGCGGATAAAGTGCCAGGGGTCTTTGCCGTCACGCTGCCTTTCGCGGTGATCGGCATAGACCTGCACGCCGTTCTTCTTGGCGTGCTTCAACAGGCCGAGCAACTCCTCGACGCCGCCAATACAGGCATCCAGGTCTTCCTCGGTGGCGAGAGTAATTCCATTGACAAACACATCCATACTAGAAGCATCTAATCTGATCATGGCAAAGCCTCCTTCGGTTTGAGTTCACGAAAACGGAAGGACGAATCTCTGTATCCGTCCATGCAAATAAGACAGACATCTCATTAAGGAAGTGCCAGGGGCTATAATGGAATGTCTATCTTATAGTACGGATACAGACTCATGGGCACCCCCAGGCTATAAATTGGTGAAATCTCAACTTAAATGACCACGATAGGCGTGGCGCAAAAAAGTTCCTTAAAAGACTAAAAAAATTGGCAATTCTGTTCTATAATATAGATGAGGGGATAATTTCTCTCGTAAATTTTGGAGGCAGGTCTAATGGAAAACTTAACTAAATTCAGAGAAAAAGTTTTAAAGAATAAAGAATACGACACATTCTGTGTCACGGGAGCTGAAGATAGATATTGGCTCAGTGGATTCTATGCAGAAGATGGTGGAATAGCTGAATCGTCTGGATTCTTATTCATTACTGAAGAAAAAGCCATTCTTGCAACTGACCCACGTTACTCGGAACAGGCGAAAAAAGAGGCCGAGGGTTTCGAAATCTATGAATACCCTGCTAAACTAAGTGATGTTACGCCTAAAATCTTTGAAGAACTGGGTACCAAGTCATTGGGCTTTGACGAAACTGTAACGACATATTCCATATATAAAAAACCACTTCTCAGAGAACTCATTATGGTCAATCCAAACGCGGAGATAATAGCAGACCGAGACACAGTTGAAAGACTTAGAATGATAAAGACAGTGGAAGAAATAAGAAAACTTAAAATCGCAACCATGCTCACCGAGAGCGTTATGGAAACATTATTCGATGAGATAAAACCAGGAATGACCGAGAGGGAGATAGGCTGGTTATCAGAGCGCTACATGCGTGAGCGTGGTGCTGAAAGAATTTCGTTTACACCACTAATTGCCTCTGGCCCAAATGTGGCCATGCCACATCATCACATGGGAAACCGCAGACTCGGCGCCAATGACTTCGTCCTGATAGACATTGGCGCTGTGGTCGATCACTACTGTGGAGACATGACAAGAATGTTCTTCACTGGCCAACCAACACCTAAAATGAAAGAAATCTACGAAATAGCATTCGAAGCTAACATGGCTGCTATGGAATGGGTAAAACCAGGAATGAGTTGGGGTGAGATAGATGCGGCCGCTAGGCATTACATTGAAGACCACGGCTATGGAGAAAATTTTACACACTCCACAGGCCACGGAACAGGCCTCCAAGTTCATGAGCTTCCGTGGATAAGTCCTCGGTATCCTGACGATTATCTAGAAGAAGACATGGTATTTACAATAGAACCAGGTATTTACTTACCAGGTTGGGGCGGAATGAGATTGGAAAACCTAGTTCGCGTTACCGCCGATGGTTATGAGAACCTAAACGACGCGAAACTTTACTATTGGAGATAAAAAAATGGAAGAAGAAGCAAAATGGGAAAAAGGTGACACCTTTGAAGGACTAACCGAAGAACAGAAGACAGCATTCCTTGCAAGAGAATTACGAATGCTCAAGAAACAAGTTGAGATTCATTCACACAACATCGCTCAAATAGTCCGTGAAGTTAGACGGCTTAACGAGCAGAATTGGGCCAACGAGATTGACGATCTAAAAATAAGACTAAACGAAATACAAGCCAAACCACATAGGAAATTCGCCGGTGGCGGCGAAAATAAAACTGATGTTGAGATCGGCGCCCCTCGATTCGAAGGTGTGCACGACATCACACCGACCGACAAAGAGAAGGTATAAAATGTATGGTTTTAAAGAATGGTGGGAAAAACACTTAGCAGTTTTTAGCTATGACGTTACAGAGGTTGACGCCTGGCTTATCTGGCAAGCCGCTTCTGAGAGAGCCGCAGAGATCGCTGAAGAACCTGGCTGGAAATGTGAAGATGTCTGTCCGGATGATTGCACCAATGCTAAATACATAGCTGAAAAAATTAGGATGGATTAAAAAATGGAAATAGAAATAGCAGAACAACTAAAAGTGAAACTTGAACATGAGATCCACAAAAAGCTTGTAATCTTTGAACAAATTACAGGACTTATAGTTGAAAGTGTTGACCTCATGAGAGTTCACAGTATGGGCGGTAGTTCCGACCTAGTAAATACAAAACTAAAAGTGGAGATGAAATAATGAAAAAGGAATACACTGTAACAGTTAAAGTGTTTGCTGAAATTCCAGTCAATTACATTTACGCAGAAGATGTAAAAGAGGCGGAATTACAGGCACTTACATACGTTAGAAAAATGTTAGGACTGTTACCAGGACATTGGCATCAACACGTTGAATCTTATGTAAAAAAGGTGGAATACTAATGAAAGAACGACTACCTGTGTCATTACCGGTTTACGTAGTATTACAAGAAGGAATTTTACGAGGTACAATTACAAAATCCATGAACAGAGGACAATACACAGTTCAAACGTTTCTTGGTAGTGTTACAGCAAATGAAACAAAAATCTTTAAAAGATCTGACTTCATAAACGCTTGTAAATTATACGAAAAACTCTATGGAGCAAGATAGTGAATAAAAAGTTTATAAGATACAGCGATTTAGATAACTGGTGGAATCTAGAGAAGACGATGTCACTCTATGCAAGAGACTTCGAGCTTGGACGCACACGTACGTGGTTGATCACTGAAAAAATCGATGGTTACAACGTGTGTATCTCAAATCTTTACAAAGAAGGCCCAGCGGTATTCTCACGTAATGGCAACCAGTTACAGCCTGGCCACCAAGCTATCATTAAAAGCTACGATTGGAAAAGATTCTTCGAGTTTTATCCACACATCGACTTTGCATATGGTGAGTTTGCAGGTCCTGGAATACAAAACAGAGTAAAATACGAAGAAGAAAAAAAGCTGTATCTATTCGACATCTTTGATAAAGATGGAAACTTTGATCCAAACTTTAACAGACCGGCTTATTCCAAACCGGAAGGCTTCGATTACAGCCCCGTATTCTACGACATCATGGGGCCTTACGAGCGGATTAAAGAACTTTGTATAAAATCGATAGAAGGTGGAATGCTTTCTATACTCAATCAAGAAGAAGGTAACACACTAGAAGGCCTAGTGGTTCGTTGCGTGAGCACACCTATGCTCACAAGCGAAACAAGATTCGTCTACAAAGTAAAGCATGAAAAATTCGAAGAAAAAAATCGCGGCGAAAAAAAGAATAAACTCGCAGACGTGGATTTTTCTCCAGTAGAACCATACGTAAACGAAAACAGAGCGATTAGTGCCATGAGTAAGTTTCCAGGCTACAAGAAACATCAAATCGGAGACGTCATGCGTGAGATCGTAGAAGACGTAAAAAAAGAAATGAAAAAAGACGGAGTGAAATGGGATAAGGTTTACACCAAGTTTATCAATAAGAACTGCTCACAGTTCGTTGTTAGAGGTGCAGCGTGACAGATTACAAAGTATTTAAGGACTTTACAGAAGAACAAGATAAAATGCTAAGGAAATGGATTAAAGAAGGCGAGAACTGCTTCGTTTGTGGGAGCAAAGACATAACAAGAATCCGAGGCAACGTAAGTTGTGATAATTGCGGCCTAAAAGTCTTTGACTTTGATTATGAACCAGAACCGATAGGAGTCTTATAATGGTATTGAAACCATGGGAACAGGCGTTACTAACGCATTTATTTATGGCTAGGGATGAAGACGGTATGAGAGCGTGGCTTAACACGCTCATGACCCTGGACGAAAACGAACTAAAGGACAACATAATAATCTATTTAGTAAATGAAATCAAAGAGATGAAAGGATTATCGTAATGTGCGACCAAATCACAGGTGAATACTCCATAACGGAAAAAGAACTCGATGAATTAATTTATGTCTTGGAATGGGCTGAATACGCAGCCACAAACATAGACATACGTGCTAGTGCGCGTCACCTTGGAAAGATTTTTAGAGAGAACTTTAAGGAGAGAAAATGATTTCAGAAAACATGAGAGAACAAGTTTGGTTGGCTGAACTAGACCGTTATGGTAATCCGAAGCTTGTAGATGGCTCTCATTATTATGTAAAAGATGCAAAACACGCACATGAGATTTACAAACACTTGGCTAAAACAGCACCGTGGCTAATGCCTGAAGGTAAAACATACGCGGTCGTAAAAGTAACCATACTGGAGGAACTTGAATGAAAGGTTTTAAAGATCAGTTTATTAGATGTAGGGAAGACGAAATAGCTTACGACGAAAAATGCAACTACTGTGGCCATGAACAAATTATGTGTGGCATCTACGGTGGCCACTGCATGAGCGGAAAGTGCCGCGAGGCGCGGCTAAAAGAAGCCAACGGTAGTAACTTCTTTAGAGTGACTCGCATTTGGTATGTGAAAGCTGAAAAAGCAAGAGACGCAGCAACCGTTGCTAAGAACTGGGATCACGATTCCATTCTTGTAGAAAAACTTGATAACGTTATTCCAATAGAAATGACAGAACTTGATTAAGGAGAAGGACCGATGAAATTTAGACCATACGGGCCAGCTTTCTCTCTAAAAGAGGAACCAAAACAAAAACCAAAAGGAAAATGCAAAGACTGCAAACATCAAAGAATCGTTGGCATACTACCACTACAAGGATGCTCTGACTACTGCACGTTACACGAGAGATATGTTTTGGAATGGGATTGGTGTTACGATTACAAACGAAAATGGTGGAAGGTGTGGAAATGAACATTGAAGATTATCTAAATGACAAAATGGATACCCTTAAGGATTTCACAAACCTTAAAGAGTGTATCACACGGATCGTAAACGTATTCAATTATTACAAGGTAAAACTAGAGGAGCCTTTACCTCTAATAATAGATGGCAAGTATCGTATTACGATTACACCACCTTATCTACTAGAGGATGAGGAATAAAAAAAGGAGAGAAAAAATGGACGAACAAGTAGCAGCATTTCAACAGGAATTTGTGGAACTATTAAAGAAGTATGAAGTCGGTATTTTCGGTACCATGTACTTCCGTATTGGAGAGGAAGAGTTGGTACTCGACACTACTCAAGGTCAAGACGAGGAACCAGATGCCAACACTGGAGATTAATCTAGGCGTAGTATGTGCCAGATGTAAGAAGGAACTGGAGAGTGCTCAAATCTATGGAGCACTAGTAAAGGTTAAGCCGTGTCCTTGTTTAGTTAACGACTATAAGAAAGGTGAAGAGCAAGGACGCTCCTACCTTTCAGAGGATGACCTTAAGTAAATCGCCTCCGGCGCGCTAAAAACCAACAGCGCTAGCTGGGCGGTAGGTGAGGAAGGAACAAAAGGAGACAATAAAAAAATGAACGTTTATGTATCGTATAGTAGATTTATCGGAGTACAATTAAACCAATTAGATTTAGATAAAGTATTCTATGAAGGACATGCTTTGCCTACCACAGGTCCCCTTTTTAGGGTTGTTGGTAGTTTGGATACTTTGGGATACTTAATGGAACATAATAAAGCTCTTTACGTACTCGATAAAAATATGGAAGATCTGAAAGGTGGAATGGTAACCTATGATGTAATTGAACCCTACATTCAGTTTATTATCAATGCTTCTTCTATTATAGTAGTGGAACCAGCTAAGAAAGTTTTAGAGAGGTTTTTGGATGAAAATAAGATAGGTGTTCCTGGGTGGACACAAAAAGAAGAAGAAGAAAATAAAAAAGAGGAAAGTGATCTTGTCAGTTACAAGCTATGAAGTTTTTATTTTAATCGCCGCCCTCGGAATTGCTTGGATTATAGCGGCTATACGTGTTATTAGGAAAGGATTGTAGTGAGAAATATATGGCGCCACAAAATTTCTCTTGCAGATGATGGTTGGTTACGCGCCACGAAAAAATTTTCAAAAAACATTGGAGAATATTGATGAAAAGGTATAAAGTAGAAAAAGATGAAGCGATTGTCATTTTCGGTCCTGAGAGATTGGATTTGTACGCACCAATGATGGAAGGTGATGTTGAATTACCAGAAGACGGTATACCAGAGAACATTCAATTCGCTACAGCGTTGGTCTTCCTTACAAAGACTGATCCGGACTTCAGAGCTTGGGTAACAGAAAAATGGCAAGGCTTGGTTGATAAATTTATAGCTGAGCAACACTTAAAGGAGAGGAAAGATGAGGTGTAAAGAGCACCCTAAATACAAAGGTGTACGAAAACCACGGTCAACTTCTGTAAATCCTAAAGGATGTAAGAGATGTTGGGAGATTTACAAAGGTTTTAAGACCGAAGCTGACTGGTGGTTGGATTATGAAAGAGAGCATGGATTTTTGAAGAAGGAGACAAAGAAATGAAAGACATAGGGACTTTCGAATGTTCTTATGGTAGAACTGGAGAAATTTGGATAGATAAAAAGAATTGTAACGTTTGTGGTTTTGAAGCTATTTGTTTGTGTGTTGATTCTTCAGAGGGAGAATATGGTGAAGGCGCTATCTGTAAGAATTGTATAGATAAGGCTTTCAAAAATCCGATTGAAGAATGGGATACAAATAGTTGGGGGCCACAATCGATAGACGGCTTTAGTTAAGGAGAAGAAACAATGCCATACATTAAACAGGAGAGGAGGCGTGAGTTTGACAAGTGCTTATCTAACATAGGTGTAAGACTTCAAAATAAAGGTGAGCTTAATTATTGTTTTACCATGTTATGTAAATGGTACATTTCACGTCATGGACAAAATTACCAGAATCTCAGTGATTGTGGTGCAGCACTGATTGATGCCAGAGATGAATGGTATCGTCGAGAAGTTATACCTTATGAAGACAAAAAAATTGAGGAGAATGGAGATTGTGAGTTATGATTTTTAAAAAGAAGATGAGAACTTGTTTTAAATGTGACCAAGAATTTCCAGATAGCTATGAGGCGTGCCCCATATGTTATCCGTCGGAATTCGAACTTAGTGTTGGGAATGTTGTAGCAATCGTAGGTGTTATATTTTTAATTCTTCTTATACTCGTAAATCTATAGGAGAAGGAAATGGGTATTAATACTATGTGTTGCCCAGAATGTGATGGGCTGGCGGAACTTAGAGCTGAGGAAATGAGGAGTATTGTTGTAATAACTATTTTTTGTGATAAGTGTGGTGCTTGGGAAACAACTATTCCTCTAGCTAATTTTGATAGGATTATGTGGTAGTTAAAAAAGATATTGTGCGGCCACCTAAATTCATTTGCAAGTGAATGGTGGTTTGTTTTAGCGCCGCGAAAAATTTTCAAAAACGGTCGGTAAAAAGGAGAAAGAATATGAGTTTTTCAATGGTGAAATACTTATATAGAGTTTTAACATTCTCATGTACTAAATGCGGAACACGAAAAAAAGTTCAAGCAGGCGGTATTTTTTGCCCTAAATGTCAGATGCGTATACTTACTATGAGATAAAATAATCCACAATGGCGTGGACATATCACAGTGAGGTGAGAATATGAGTTCATACGAGGAGTTGAAAAGACTGTTCAACAAATCTAAGTATGCACCTACTAAATTCATATGTAAAGCGTGCGAAAATGTTGTTTACTGGCGTGACCTATACTGTAGCGAATGTGATAGAATGATTGAATGGTGTTGTGTTGAAAAAGAATATAAGTCCTTTATTGTAAAGCTGTAAGGAGTGTTATAAAAAATTTTTGAAGCAATTTAAAAACCAGATGACCACGATGGAGGTAAGGCTAGATGTACGTTATTAATCATAGTAGGAAATGGTGGCACGAAACATGTAAAATAAAGTGTCCTGACTGTGAGACACAAATGTTAGAAGGTGCTCAATATTCTATAGACATTATAACACAAGAACACATATTTTGGAAACAGTCATATGCTTGTAATTACGACATGCAGTACCGCGCCACATTTAATTGTAGGCACTGTAATTGCATGTTTAAAGCATGGTCTCATATTATTACAAATGCCGGTCCGCCTATAGGTTCTGGTATTATAGGTAGTGATGTTGTGATAAGAAATTGGAACGGATTCAAGGAAAAGAAATGAGAAGGTTACCGAGAAGACAAATTATTGGTAGAGGTCATCACTGCAAGATTTGTAGTAGACCTATGAGAAGTGGCGCACCTATAGTATGTGCTGATTGTGAAGATAAAGGACATACACACGATGTTATAAAAGAGTTAGAAGACAGACTTAAACAAATAGTAGACGATGAGGTGAAATCATGGAAACCAAAACAGTCTTAACATTCTTTAGAATGAAATGCAAGACTTGCGATTGGTATATGAATTTCAAAGGCGGCAACCATTGGTTAATGCACCAGGCGTGTAATAATGGAAGGTGCTCCGAGTGTGGCGCGCCAACCAAAGTGGTCGAAATCTCAGCCGAAGATTTTAAAAACGAATGGACACCTCCATGCAAGTGAACCCATATGCGCCCATATGGCCCGCTATGCACCCATATGCACCCATATGCATCAACAAGGAGAACAAAAAATGAGTATAACAGAATATGTTAACAAATTAGGAGTGCATGGTAAATGGAAAGCTTTAATGCAAAGACTCTATCATGATAAGCGTTTTCAAATAGATTTGTTAGGTGGTGTTACAGAAACAGACTTAGAAAATCTTATTATGGGTATGGGTAAGCGTGTAAGTGTTGAAATCAAAGAGAGCACAATTCCGTTTACTCTGGAAGTCGATTTGGAAGAAGCAGATCTAAATCTTACGATGTTGGGCGGCCATGTTAAAAGTGGAATGGAAGAATGGTGCGATTATTGGGTCAAGGGTGCTAACGAGGTAGCTTTATATGGCTTCCACTGGAAAATACAAAACAATGAATTTTTAGTTCTAAAAAACGTCTTTTCGATGGTTTCTTCCATGTCTGAGGAAGAATTTGTTGATACAGTGATGGATTTAATAGATTATGGTAGCGAGATGGTATACTATGTACATAAAGGTGATGACTAATGTTAGTTATAAAAGCTCTTGTAAATAGAGATCAAATTGATGAGATTTGGATTCATAATGTCGGTAGAGTAAATGTAGACACCGATACATATGAGTATAGAATTAGAAAACCAGAGGGCTATGACCATATTCCTATTTATCATAGTAGGAGCACTGGCTGGGTTCCTCTGACTATACAGGCATTGGCTTTATTAGAAAGGGAGAAAAAATAATGGCTATTATCTATGCTGAGAGGACAGTTGTACGCAAAGGAAAGGAAAAAGTTGTTGAGATTGATTACTACCGCGACGAGAAAAAAATTTCTGCTATTGAATTTTTAAAAGCTCTAAAAGAGGCCTATCAACAACAAGGTGAAGACCTCTACTCGATCTACGACGGAGTCTAAAATGGATATGGATAGATACCTAGAAAAAACCTTAAGTGGCCAGCAAGGTAAACTTATTTGTCAAGGCTGTGGCCGCTTAATGTCTGTACTTACTAAAATAGATGGTAAATACTTTTGTTACATTTGTGAAAAATTAGTGGAGGAAAACGATGAATAAATTATACTGCAGAATGTGCGGTTATGAAACAACAAAAATATCAGACTACTGCACCTCCTGCAGTAGTACAATGATCTTAATAGTTCCTATAACATATAGACCTCCTTATAGTGATGTTGAAGAACGGGAGGATGGAATGCTTGATAGAAGTGACGGCGGTGGAGAATGAAAATTGAAGTTGTCAGCCATGGCGTAAAATATCTTTTTAACGATGATAGAGTAAGCTGCCCAGAATGTAATTACATTGCAAGAACAGCGGCTGACACTTGGAAAAGTATGGAAATATTAAAAAAACAAAGCGGCAGATCTTATGCAGTACGTTATGAATGTCCTAGATGTTTATGTGTTTTTGATTGTTTTGAATCAACGACATAAGTACTTATATATGGAGATGTGTTCCGCATCTCACATATAAAAACGGAGGACTTCAAACTTGTCAGAAGATTACAGATATCTTGTAATTTGTTATGACGCATACAACAAAAAACAGATGGGCTTCCATTTTAAGAAAACACTAAAAGAAGCCAACGATTTTGGAAAAAAAGTGAGTTCTAACGGCTTTTTTTGCTATATTTATGAAAATAAGCCAGTGAAAACTCATAAACCTTAAAGGAGAAAATGCATGGATAAATTTAGTGATTACATTGACACTGTGCTTGAGCCATGGCAAATTGCTCAAAAAGCAGAGTCTGTTATGCAAGCATTGGCCCTAATCGAAGAAAAATTTAATGTTGTGTTTAAGGAAGTTGATTTTGAAGTGCTTGATGATGAAGGATACGGTGAACCTTTTGACAACGAAAACCCGTCAGATGACGAGGAGGAATAATGAAGTTAAGGAAAATTTGGGGAGATCCATACCCAGAATTAAGAGATTATGGTGCAATAGGTTTTGAAAAGTTCTGCCCTAAATGTGAACTCGTTCTTGCACCGATTAATCCAAAACGTTATGAAAAAGACGGGCCTGTACCTTGGAAAAACAAGGTAATGTGTCCTGCATGCCGTCTGATTATACCTATTGATTACTGGAGAGGTACCTGGGAATGGGATGGTACTGAACCAGAAGATTAATCGTGGTTGACAAAACGACCATTATATAGAGGATTGTTTTTTATGGAAAAGAAGCTCCTTATGCCACTTAGTGAATTTAATAATCGTGTATCTATTATTATGGATACAATGAAGTTACAGATTTATGTAAGAGGCGTGAAGAGACACCCGGGCATAGGATTCATGTTCTTAGATTTAAAAGATGAACAGTTTTTAAAGACAAAGGAGGATTTTCTAAGCGCTATTAGGACGTTAGTAGAACATGAAATAAAGCGTTATTATGACATTATACCAGACTGGGAATAGTTGGAGGCGCAATGAGAGAGTATGTCCGTGTGGAAAAGAAGTTCCTAGAGCAGTGTTATAATTTCATCAACAACGTGGCTCTTAGAGATTTAAAAGTTGGTCGAAACGAAGACTATGCTTTAGCGCGTAGTATTCTCAATCATTTACTAAGAATTCTTGATACGGAGTGAAAAATATGCGAATAAACTATAACAAAGTGGAGGATTACAGAAGAGCTTTGGAAGAAGCAAAAAGAATAGTTGCAAGACATTATGCTATTGCAGATGCTAAATTGAAAAGTGCTAAATTTTCTGGTGAAATGATTGAAGACGAAGACTACACTTTATTCTTAGCTTGGCAACTTTTAAGCGTACTTGTTAGGACGCAAGAGTTAACGTGTAGCCCAGATGAATTTGAGGATGAGGATGATGAGATCGGCTTTGAAAGTGATTTTGATTTAGATGACGATACAGAAGAAGAGGACTAATTATGGACTTTGATGATAATGATTTTAACGACATGAATCATGAAGAAAAAGTTACATTTATTCTGGAAGCTTTAGAGGAAGCAAAAACAATCGTTGCTTGTGCTATGCAGTTGATTGGTACAGGAGTTATGCCTAAAGGACAGACTAAAGGATGGAATATGATAAATCTTTTAGTACGTCAAAAGGAGAGGGAGCTAGAAAGATATTTAGACGATGAATAAAGTTGATTGTGATAAATATGATGAGTGTTTAAAAAACAAAAGCTTTGATCCGTTTTGTTACAGAATAGGTCCGCCCGAAGACGAACAAACAATAAGTCAGGGCGGTTTTTTATACAGGCGATCTGGTTTATGCTGGTTTGCTCTCACAGGTAAAATTTGGTGGAGAGAATTAGGGAGGCTTGATGATAAGGCGTGAAAGTTTTGTAGTATTTTTTCCTTTGGAATATAATTATAGCCGTGTGGCTGATTTACTTTTCGATCAAGAAGAAGACTACTCTGAAAGTAGACTACAAATGTTGCTATCACCATCGCCAGACGTATACGATAACTTGTTAAATGCTATTGCAAGTGATCTTGTTGTTTTCACAAACAATTCGAAAATACGTGTTGTGGAAGGTGTTATGCAAGAAAATCCTGAGACGATAATGTGGATAAGGATTTGTGAAAGGATGAGAATAAATTTCATCGAAGAAGATAAGGTTAAGGATTTAAAAGAAGAAATTAAAGGAAGGTATGAAACATGGAACCTCAAGTAACAAAAGGTATTCAAATTTTAGAATATGAAATAGACGTTTCAGATAGTTATCCAGAAGGTGTTTACTATGAACTTAGAATGATTCTTCCAGAAGTCATAGAACCACGTATTGTAACTTCTGAGAATCTAAGAACAGTGATGCAAAGGGCCAACCTGTTTATGATACATGGTGTTGTTGGCGAATGAAAATAACAAAGGGAAAGAATGATAATTGGTGTATAGTATACGGCCGTAAATTTAAGATAGAAGAGTTTGATCCTAATCTTAGAAAAACGGCTAAAAAGTTTCTTGATAGTGTAGATCCTGAAGATTTCTTAGCGCGCCTGAAAAAATATACTGGCATCAAACCTAAAGCTCCTATAATAAAAACTTTAAAAGTTAAAGCTGTACATTTTGGTGGGTGCTGGAACATACGCACATTGGATGATAAACTAATTCTAATCCACGATCCTGAAATCAGCGAAAAA
>SMTZ1_10002622_pt1 | contig 18079 bp, 10 predicted proteins | sample DeeMarSWOR136_30_FD_25667 | JGI IMG/M metagenome (IMG submission 25667)
CTCTCCTACTGCTCTTATGGGGGCTTCAACATCACCGACAACACCTCCGAGGATACCGCCGACAACGCCACCGAGCACACCGCCGGCGACACCACCCTCCACTCCGCCTTCGACGCCACCTTCCACTCCGATATCGCTGAGTTCTTCTTCAGCTATATCTTCAGGAATTTCTACAGGGGCGACGAGTTTACCCGGTTCGATATTGGTTTGGGCTTGAACAGGTCTGATCCGTGTTCTTTTTGAAGAACTTTTACGCTTTTTGGGAGGTGGAGGTGGAGGAGGAGGTGGAGGTGGAGGAGGCGCATGGAAAGCACTGTATATATCTATCCGAGGCAGGTTGCCAGGATTCATGAGAGGATAGATTATCAAAAGTAACACGATGAATAAGTGGACTGCTAAGGAAAGCGGGAAGACCCAGACTTTCGTCCCTATATTTTTTTCTCTAATAATAAAAGAATCTTGGAACATTTTAGCCTCCTTATTTTGGCCTTCATAGATTTTATGTTTTATTCCTTCTTTGACACGGGATGGAAAAGATTTCCAGTATTCTTCTTGCTGAGGAACAAAGGGTAGTTCCCTGGGAATTTCCTCTAATTTTTTTAAAGAAGAAAGCTCTTTGCGGCATTCAGAGCAGACTTTGAGGTGATATTCGACGTTCTTAATGTTTTCACTATTGAGTTCTCGATCAAGATAAGCTCCCAAGAGCTTTTTTGTTTTCTCATGTCTCATTGGTTTCTCCTTCAAAGATAGTCAGCCATTAATTCCTTAAGTTTTTTCCTGGCTCTGCTCAGCCGGGACATCACTGTTCCGTTGGGAAGGTTGAGGATTTGAGATATCTCCTTATAACTTTGATTTTCATAAAACCTGAGGATAAAAATTATTTTCTGGTCAGCGGGAAGAGAATCGAGAGCTTCCATGAGTTTTTGCTCCAACTGGTTTCTCTGGAGCGTGTCAGGAGGCAACTCATGGTGGGTTGATGAGGCATCCTCCGGAACATTATTATCTTTTTCTCCCAAAAGCTCTTCCCGCTTGTGTGCTTTAAGGAAATTTAGATTATTATTGACAGCAATTTTCCTAAGCCAGGTATAAAAGCTCATCCCGTCTCTGAATGCGAAGAGAGAAGTATAAGCCTTGATGAAAGTATCTTGAGAAAGATCATCAGCAGATTGGTGAGTGCCCGTCATTAGGCGACAGAGATAATAAATGCTTCGCTGGTATTTTCTGACCAATGATTCAAAAGCTTGCATGTCTCCCTCTTTTGCCAGAGCAATCAGTTTCTTTTCAGGTATCTTCTCTCTTTGCCTCATTCAACATCACATCCTATATACAATTGAAACAGAGAATTATTCCCTTTTTATTCTTATTTATAGCCATCATGTTTATTCCCCATCCGCCAATATATCGAGCAACTTTTATGCCAAACTTGTATCTACTGGCCTTTTTCTGGCTTAAAATCGGCAGATTTAAGTCAAATTTTCTCGCTCGAGTAAACTTTTTTTACAGGTGTAAAGATTTTTTTAATGATGTGTATGCAATTCCCCCTTTATCCAAGTCAGGAGTTTATCAAGAGATCTAGGGGAGCAGTCGCTCCATATCTTAATCGAAAATTAATAAAGAGATTTGCGGTACAGCTTTAATTCATGGGACAAAATTTTAATCTTGATATTGTGCCAAAGTTAGATAATAGATGGATGAATAAGAGGAAGAATATCAGATAAGTGCAGTTTTGAGCGACAGGCGGAAGATTTCTAATCTCAGAGAAAAAATAAGGCTTATATTCCCTCGGCTATCTTATCCCAGTTTTTTACTGTGTATCTTTTTATTCTTACTTCACCTGTTTCTTCAGAGGAGTGATGATCATAGAAATAACCGTTTTTGATGACTTCTGGCGTGAAAGGAAGATTTGTTTTATAAAGATAGTAGCCCTCCTTGCTGAATATATCAAATTCAGCCTCTTCACTTTCATCAGTAACAGGCTTTACCCTTCTGACATATATTCTTCCTCTCTCATCAGTTACAATTCCGTTAAAATAAGGCCGGTGAGATGGAAATTGGAAAGCTTCCTTAACGACTCCTTTGGGCCATTTTTCTTCTAAGTGAGAATAACGTTCATAAATCTTGTTTTTCTCTTTTTGAGAGATGGAATGCTGAGGCTCTTCTTTCTTTATGATCAATTCAAGGTTGCCTTCCAGGTTAACCCGAAACAAACTGTATTCAGACGAATAAGCATAGATGTGTTTGTCCGCAACTGCTCGCGAAAAATATAAATCTTGATTGTATTGATGGCTCAATCCAAAGGCCATAGTTGTGCCATCTGTACCTTTTCTTTGAACAGGCTTAGCAGGGTAATCAAATTGAGCTATGTTTTTTATCATTTTTCCTTTAGTGTCCAGTTTTACGATGCATTGCTTACTTTCTACATCAGTTCTTATAGATGCTATTCCAAAAATACTTTTATCAGATGCGATAGAGAAATCTGTGGTAAAATCGGATAAAAGAATACTATTTATAAATTTCCCCTTGCCGTTGAAAATATGGATTTTTCGGTACTCAGAAATATAAATATTATTTTCTTCACCGAAGGAAAGCTTAGAGGGCCGTTCAAATTCACCTGGACCCTGTCCTTTTTTTCCGATTGTTTGGAGATACTGCCCGTCAGGATCAAACTTCTGGAGGCGACAATTTCCTCCTTCAAGCACATATATGTTTCCTTGATCATCCACATCAATTTTTCGCACTCGATAAAACACGTAATTATCGTCGTCTTCTCTTCCGATGCTTAAATCTTCTTCCAGATCGAGGAGAATTTCCCCGTAGACAGGCTCAGCAGGATTCTTGACAACTTTCACCCCGTTCTCGTACTCGATCTCTCCTCTCCATTCTGCTTTTTCTGCTTTTTTTGTTTTTGTACAGTTGACATCAAAAAGAAAGAAAATGATCAAGATTAAAATGAGCTTAAGTTTGGTGTTCATAGTGCCCTCTATCTTAAAAACTCCTCAAATCCTGATTAAGCTCCTTGATCTTAAGGATTAATTCTTCTGCTTTTTCTTTAAAAGCGCTGTGTAAGATTGCTTTTTGAACAAGATTCATTGCCTGTTCTTTCATTCCTGCATTGAAATATCCTGCAGCAGCGTTATAGAAAAATGTTGCTTTTGTGAGAATAGTCTTTTTCAATTGGATTCTTTTTTTTCTAATTAACCTTTCCTTTCTTTCCTCTGGAAAATCTGAATTTTCTATCTGCTTTATTTTATTTTCTAGGTTCTTTTCTTCTCCTTGGTTACAGAAAGCTGCTTTTTCAAAATAAATTCCTGAGTTTTCCCAATCTTGACGCACTACATAAACTTTTCCTAAATAATAGGAGGCTTCACAGTTTGAAGGATCTAACTTCAATGCTTCTTTAAGATTTTCCTCTGCCACTTCCAGGTTTTCTTTTTTAAAGGCTATGATTCCGGCGAGAGATAAGACCTGGCTATATCCGATAAAATAGTTCTTGGCCTTTTCAATATTTTCCCAGGCTTCATCTAGATTCTCCAGCTCGTTGTGATTCCAGGCAAGCCAGTAATGGGCATCTCCCATATGGTATTTTCCAAGTTTGACAAGCATATTTAGTGTTTCAATCGCTTCTTCATTTTTCCTTAAATAACCCAGGCAAAGAGCCTTTCCAAGGAGAGCGGCCCTGTAGGCTGGAGCCATCCTTAGGACTTCTTCATGAAACTCGAGACTTTTTTCAAGTTCTTCGAAGCCAAAGCAAATACTTGCCAGAGAAATAATAGTGGAGGACGATTCTGGAATTTGTTCGTAGGCTTTTAAGAAATTCCTTTCAGCAGTAATCAATTGCTGGCGCTTTAGGGCCATTTCTCCTAAGAAATAATAGACTTCATGAAATCGAGGCTCCTTCTGGACGAGCTCCTCCAAGCTTTTTTGATTCTCTTCTGGATAGAGAGAGAGAATGTATTGAATCAAGGGAGAATTAGGGAATACTTCTAAAAGACGGGAAAAATCTGGTTTATCTTTAGTTTTAATATGGAGGGGAAGACTACGATTTAATGAAATATAAAGATAGGCAAAGAATTCATCAGTTTCTGATTTTTCATTAAGCTGCTCGTTCCATGTATCGATGTTCTTTTTCAGTTTATCCCAGGTTGCAAAGACTCGAGATATATCTGCCTTTTCGTCTTGAGTAGCACCTTTAGTCTCCTTTGGGATTAAATTGACAATTTCAAGATAAAGGGAGAATTCGGATAAGGAGGGAGATTCTTTGATTATACCAGAAGGCTGATCGTGATATTTGTTTTTTAGAATCCCCAGCTCTTTTTCTCTAAGCGTCAGAAGAAGCCCTGTTTTGATGAGTTTTTCTTTTGTTTGTTCCTGAGTTTGCGGTTCTGATAGAAGGTCATGATAAATCTGGAATGCTTCTTTTAAGCAGGTATAGCTTCCTTTTTTAAAGAGGGTGTCAGCCTCTTTTTCTTTGCTCTGGTATTCAACAATTTGCGGTGCAATCTCGATTTTTTTCTTCGGAGCGCAAAAAGAGAGTAGAATAAATAAAAAAAAGATGAAAAATTTCTTCAGCGTTATATCCTTCTTCATTTCCATAGGGGGCTATATTTTCATATTATACCTTAATATGATACGTTTCAAATTCGTTATTCGTTTATAGAAAAAGGAAAATATGCTGGCCCTGTACCTAGTTCTATTCTTCCAAAAGATACAGTCCTAATTTATTGTCCTCAAATCATCCATTTGTCATAAATTTAGAACAAAAAAATCCAAACATCTTGATAAAATCTCTAGCCATTATTGGCACATTTTTTGCTGCCAAATTAGCAAGGGCAATGAACAATCTTTTGAAAGGAGAAGGCAAATGAATCCTGGAATCAAAATTTTAATTTTAGTTTGTCTGTTGATATTCTTAATTATATTCCTTGTAGTCTGTGCTCCAAAGCGTCCTATCATAGTCGATAAAGTCTTTTCTAAGCCAGATGTTGATTATGATCTTTACCAGAGACTTGCTATTGTGGAATTTACTCCTAATCCTCAAGTAAAAAAGCGTAATAACATAACTGATATATTTGAAGATGAATTTAGCAAGCAAGGATATGATATTGTCAGCACGGATGAATTTAATTCTGTTTTGGAGGGGTTGGGATTTTCGAGCGAGGACTTATCAGATCCAGAGGTGTTGAATCGGGTAAGCGAAAAATTAAATTTATCAGCTGTAATTAAGGGCGCAACGGATAAATATGAGATTAAAAAGAAAAGTGATCTTATTCCCATAATGACTGAAAATGTAACACTTTTAATGCCAGATAAAGTGTATGTTTGCGATATTGCCTTGACCGTTGAGATGATAGCAGCCCAAGAAGGGAACAAGGTTTGGTCTTGTTCAATGTCGTGCAGCAAGAAAAAAGGAAAACCAGAAAAACTGATCAGGAATATGATTAGAAAGTGTTTAAACACAACATCACCAGCATATTGATGTAAAAATTACCGATTAATGTTATAAATGATAATATGGTGGGTTTTCAAAGATGATACAGAGCGTCATAAAAAATATCATTCTTTTATTTCTGATGTTTCCTTTAGTTTTGCAGCTTCCCTTGGAAGCAAAGAAAACTCCTCGATTACCAAAGACCTATAAAAAATGGCTTGAAGAAGAAGTAGTTTATATCATCACCCCAAGAGAAAAGAATGCTTTCAAACAGCTGGAGACTGACAAGCAAAGGAATTTATTCATCGAGGAGTTCTGGCGTCAAAGAGACCCTGTTCCCAGCTCGCCGCAAAATGAATTCAGAGAAGAGCACTACAGGAGAATTGAATATGCCAACAAATGGTTTGGCCGGGGATTGCCTAAGCCTGGATGGATGACAAATAGAGGAAGAATTTATATTCTCTTGGGTGAGCCTATAACCAGACAGACACACTACGACACCCGGATATACCCGATTGAACTCTGGTTTTGTCAAGGTGGAAAAGGCCTTGAGCCGTTCTTCTACGTACTGTTTTTCAAAAGGAAAGGAGCTGGAGAATATGAAATCTATAGCCCTTTGAGAGACGGACCCAATGCGTTATGTGTTGAGACTTCAGATATGCCTTCGGAAGCGGCTAGGATGCAAAGCGCAAGAGATCGGTTTTTTACAGGCAAACGGCAAGAAGCCGAGATTGGAGGATTTGCTTATGAAACTTTATATTCCATATCCCAGGACCTAGCTCAGGCCTCCTTATCCCTCATACCCGGAGCCTCGCGCACTCATCCTGTTGGCTCAGACAGATTATTAGGAAACATCGAGGTCCATCCTCAAAGAAAAGTAGATGATGAGTACGCTTATGAATTCCTTAAGACCATAGCAGTGGTCGAGGTTAATTACTCTGTTCATTATATTGGAAATAAGAATACCGTTAAAATATTTTGTGATGAGAAAGGAGTATTTTTCGTTCACTATGCTGTTCAACCCGAAGCACTCTCTCTCGAGGGATACGAAGATAAATATTATTCTCAGTTTAAGACTTCAGGGAGAGTAACGGATATAGAAGGGAGGACCATTTTTCAATTCAGTAAATCCTATCCCATGGAGTTTACCAAGAAAGATATAAAAGCAGCCAAAGCAAGACCCATGAATATTCAGGACTCCTTTCCTTTAGTTCCAGGATATTATAGATTCAATCTCCTACTTGAGAATGTTGTCTCCAAAGAGTTTACTTCTTTTGAAACAGACGTCTTCATTCCTGAAATCCCCGAGAGTCCTCAGATGAGTCCCTTACTCCTGGCCTATCGAACAAGTGAGGTTCAAGAACCTTTGAGACGGGCCTTCCAATCTAGGGAGATAAGAATTTATCCAAGCCCGGATAATCAATTCTCTGCCAACGAGACACTCTTCATCTACTTTCAAGCATATGCTCTTGGAGATGGATTAAAAGATGAAGGTGGGATATCTTACGACATTTTTAGAGGAGAGGAGAAAATTTCTACCCGGGCAAAAAAGATAAAAGACTATCTAAATAAAATGGATTTTGTGGAAAAATTTTCGCTTGAGAAGTTTGAACCGGGAAGATACACCATGAAAGTCTCCCTTTTAGATAAAAATAGGAAAGAGATTCTTTCAGAAAGAGAGGAATTTTTCATTCTTTCCATTCCTTTCCCCAGAGCCTGGACATATTCCAAAAAGATGCCCTCCTCATCCGATGCTGTCTATTCTTATCTTTTAGGCGCGCAGCTATTAAATAGAGGTGAAATAGAGAAAGCTCTAGAAAAACTGCAGGAAGCTTATCTTGCGGATAAAGATTCGCCTGATTTTGTCTTTGCCTACAGCCAGGCCCTTCTAATTTTAAAAGAATATGAAAAGATAAAAGAAATACTTATTCCGTTTCTTGAAAGACCGATCGAGAATTACAATCTTTACGCAATTCTGGGAAATGCCTTTCAGGAGTTAGAAGAATACGAACAGGCAATCTCTCTTTATCAGAAATTCATCTCTCATGAGGGAGCGAGTTTTCGGATGTTGAATGCTATTGGTCAATGTTTTCATGAATTGGGCAACATGGAAGAGGCTTTGCGTGCCTGGGGGAAATCCCTCGAGATAAAGCCCGATCAACCTGAAATCAAAGAAAAAATTAAAGCGATAAAAATGAAAGATAAATAAACAATACATTATGGGTAGTTACATACGGGCATAATCAAATTCGTTATATCGAGATTAATCGGCCAGAAGGATTAAAATGAGAAAGACCGTCACTTTACTCGTATGCTATGGGATTTTGGGAGGATTATTATATTGGCCAGCACAACCGCCACTTTTTGCTGGAGCTAACGAAGACAAAATTAAAGAAGGGTCAATAGAAGAGATTCTAAAAAAATGTGCTGAATACTGTGAAAGACTGAAAAGCGCAGCCCTCTATTTTGTTTGCGAGGAAAAGATAAAGGAAATAATAATACTTAAACCTCGAGTAGAATCCTCAAGATTGAAAGTCCCTGCAGTAACAGAGAGGAATGAATATATTTATGATTACCAACTGATAAAAAAAGGAGAAGATGTTAAGGAAAGTCGGACGCTTATCGAAGAAAATAAGGAAAAACGAGATGTGAAAGATGCCTCGTTGAAGACAAAAAGATTTTATTCTCTAAAGTCTGTTTTTGGACCTGTAGGATTTCTCGGGAAAGAATTCCAGGAATTATACAATTACAAACTCAAAAAGGAAGGCAAAGTTAAAGGTCGAAAGGCTTATATAATCGAGGTTATTCCTAAAAGAAAGATGGAAGATAAGCCAAATTATGGAAAATTATGGGTTGATAAAAAAAATTTCAGCGTTCTAAAGTCAGAAATATCACAGGAGTCACTTGCGGGGTATGAAGATTTTGAGAAAAAAGCAAAGAATCTCAGAATTAGGCCCATTTTAAAAACTACTCATTATTATGAAGTTGAGAAAAAAGGAATTAGATTTCCCAGCAAGACAGTTTTCGAAGAGTCGTATATTAGTGCGGCGAAAAAACGAGAGCGATCAAGGACAGTAATAGAGTATGATAATTACAGATTCTTTATCGTTGATTATGAGGTAAAATATAAAGGGGGAGGTAATGAAAATCATTAAATTTCTAATCTTAATTTTTCTAGCATCGGAGGAGAATTTGGGGCATAAAGCGAAGATGAATTATTTAAAGTAATCAAATACAAAATCTCCAAATGAAAAAATTAGCCGGTTTTGTCCTTGTTTCTATAGTAATTTTTTCTATGTATTGCTCTAAAGAAAAATGGCACGGGAAAATTTATAAAGAGCAAGGAGTGACAGTCATTGAGTCCGAAGGGTCAGGAAAATGGGGAGATAAGATTAATGAAAAAGTTATGTTTAAAGAAAATCTCTCCTTAGGGGAAGAAGAAGGAGAAGAATTTTTAATGCTTCATAGTGAATTAGATGTGGCAGTTGATTCCGAATCAAATATCTATGTCTTAGACATTAGGAATCATAGACTACTAAAGTTCAATAAAGAAGGAAATTTTATATGGAAAGCTGGAAGAAAAGGACAAGGCCCAGGAGAGTTTCGAAATCCATCAGAAGTAGCAGTGAATCCTTCTGAAGATATATGGGTTTTAGATCTTCCCACCCTTATACATTCATTTGATGCTCAAGGGAAATACCAGCAGACAATGAATCTCATGGGGCGCTGTAATAATTTTTATTTTTTGCCTGATGGACGATTATTCATAAACCGAACTACCAGGGGGCAGATGGGATTTGCTGCTGATTATTATTCAATTGAAGGAGAGTTCCTTGAGAAATTCCCTGATGAATATCGATTTGGTCCAAATTTACCCAATTGGGCAGGAGGAAGTATTGGCGGAGGCGGATATCAATTTTTAAACGGCAAGATATACATGGTCTTACCTGACAAATATGAAATTAGAAAATATGATTTAGAAGGAAAGCTCTTAGAAAAGATCAAAAGAGACTTTAAATTAAAGCCTCCAGTGCTAAAAGAATTTCAAACAGGATATATAATGAGAGCATTAAATGTTATAGGCCCTTGTCTTCTTTACAAAAGGAAAATGCTACTGAATATGCTTATGCTCGTCGAAGAAAGAGCTGAGCAAGAAGTTGAAGTTAAATTTTATTTAGATTTTTTTAACGAAAAAGGGCAGTTCCTCGGTTCATACAAATTGCCGGAAGAGACAACGCTAAATACCATTGACCATGAAAGCAATTTTTATTTCGTTCAACAAATGCCTTTTCCTCGGGTCGTTCGCTCTACATTAGATATAAAATAAATAAATAATAAAAGATAACAGAATTATAGCTTCAGGGGAGGGATATTTTTAAATCGATAATAATTTTGAATTTGATAATTTGCCCTAAATTTTTTAGTCTACTAAATTGGTTAACCTGAAGAAAATTTGATAAAATTATTCTAATATAAGCTAAAAAGATATGAAAATAACTCAACTCACCATCAAAAGGCCTGTTACTACCTTCATGGTTTTTCTGGGCATTGTTCTTCTCGGCTTTGTTTCCTTGAGGGAATTGAGTGTTGACCTGCTGCCTGATATAAGTTATCCCCGCCTCTCTGTTGTGACTGAATACCCAGGAGTTGCTCCGGAAGAAATAGAAACATTTGTGACTTTGCCTCTGGAAGCTGCTGTGAGCAGAATCCCTGGTTTGCGCCGGGTGGAATCCGTATCTAAAGAAGGTCAATCCTTTATGACACTCGAGTTTTCCTGGGGCACCAATATGGATTTTGCAACGCTGCATACAAGAGAAAAACTGGATGGTGCTCCAATCCCTGAACAGGCTGAAGATCCTGTAATCATTCCTTTAGATCCTCAGAGTAAGCCCATCATGGTCTTAGCCATCTCTGGAGACAGATCACTTCTAGAGCTAAAAGAATTCTCAGAGGAGCTGATAAAACCTCGCCTCGAGCAGATAGAGGGAATAGGATCGGCTGAGATAGTTGGAGGCGTGGAGAGAGAGATACAGGTAGAAGTTGATCCTAGGCTTCTTTCACTCTACGGCCTAACCATAGATCAGATTGCTGGAAGAATAGATGAGTTTAACCAAAACCTTCAAGGAGGAACAATAAGAAAAGGCCGCTTCAAGTATGCTCTTCGGGTTGTGGGGGAGTTTGAGGTGTTGAGCGAGATAGGAGAAATAAGCCTTAAAACCACAGAGGAAAGAGGAATTATCCGACTCAAAGATGTAGCTCAGATCCAAGACTCAATCAAGGAGAGGCAAGGTATAACCAATCTTAATGAGAAGGAGAGTATTGGAGTTCTGGTCAGGAAAGAATCAGGAGCTAATACAGTAGAAGTGACAAGGACAACCCATGAAGTACTTGAAGAGATAAAGAAGGAAAACCCAGGGACAAAAATCCTCGTTGTCTCTGAACAGGCAAGATATATCGAAGAGGCAATCTCATCAGTTCTAAGGTCCATTATTTTCGGTGGGATCCTGGCTTTTTTTATTTTGTTAATCTTTCTCCAGGACTTAAAGACTCCAATCATTATTGCTGTTGTTATTCCTATTTCCATAATTGCGACTTTTAATCTTCTTTATTTCAGAGATATCACCCTGAATATAATGTCCCTGGGGGGGCTTGCGCTTGGAGTCGGGATGCTGGTTGATAATTCCATTGTTGTTTCAGAGAGTATTTTCAGGCATAAAAGCCTCGGAAAAAATCTTCTTGACGCAGCTTTAACAGGCACAAAAGAAGTAGGAATGGCTGTTACAGCCTCTACTTTAACCACAATCTCAGTTTTTCTCCCCGTTATCTATGTTCATGGAGTGGCCGGTCAGTTGTTTAAAGACCAGGCCTTTACCGTGACTTTTGCCCTTCTCTCTTCGCTCATCGTCTCTCTGACTCTTCTCCCTGTACTTTCCTCACGCAAGTTTGAGATGGAAAAAATGGACAAGGAACCAGAAGAAAAAAGTGCGGAAAAAAAGAAAATAAGTCCCCAAAAGAAATCAAAACTTAGTTATTTGCTCTACCCTTACAAGGGCATTAAATGGATTTTTTATTATGTGTTCAAGGGTATCTACCTGGTTTTAAATTTCATATCAAGCTTTCTCCTTCAACTCTTACTTCTGGTTTTCCATTACATAAGTCTTCCCTTGAAGCTTGTTTTTAGGTCCATTTTTAAAGGGTTCAATTTTGTCTATCAAAAATTTGCCTCTCGCTACCACGAATTTTTGTCCTGGTGTTTGGATAATAAAGGAAAGGTGCTTGTTGGATCTCTTGCTTTTTTGGCCTTGACTTTTTTAATCGCAACTCAGATCCCGAGGGAGCTTATGCCTAAGCCCGAGGCTGCTTCCTTTGAATTGAATCTAAAAACCCCAGTTGATTACTCTCTAGAGCAAACCGTGAGTGTTGTCTCCTTGCTCGAGCAATGGCTGGGGAAAAGCGAATCTGTAGAAGAAAGCTTTTCCCAAATAGGAATTGTCAGTGGAATGGAGGGTCTCAATCCCGATATTTCTCTGAATTCAGTTCAAATTCATGTTGAAGTTCAGAAATCATCACAGGTGGAAAGCACGATCGAGGCTTTAAGAGCAAGACTCGAAGAGTTGCCAGATCTCAATTATTCGATTGTTAAAGAACAGTCCACCCTTGCCCAGTTCCTTGCTTTTTCAACAGCTGAAGTCGGTCTGAAAGTCAAAGGAGAAGATCTCATAAGACTAAAAATCATAGCTGAAGAGCTTGTCGAGAAATTGAGGGATATTAGAGGGATTGCTGACCTGAACACAAATATCGGAGAAGGAAAGCCAGAGTTTTTGATAACAATAAGGAAAGATGCGCTGGAAAAATATAACATTACACCCCAAGCAATTGGCGGATTTCTTGTAGATGCTGTCAGAGGAAGAGTGGCCACTCAATTTAAAGAGCTGGAGAAAAAGTATGACATTTTAGTGCGAATGGAGGAAGCAACAAGGGAAAACATCGAATCCCTTCTGGATGAGCGGATTCAATATAGAGGTTCCCTCATCCCTTTAAGAGAGCTAGTTTCCTATGAAATGGCCAAGGGGCCTAAGGAGGTCCGGAGAGAAAATCAACAGAGGGAAGTATTAATAACAGCTAATCTTCGAGGCGCAAAAATAAGCCAGGTTGTCCCCAGGATTCAAGCTAAAATCAATGAGCTTTCTCTACCTTTTGGTTACAGAGTTGTCTTCAGCGGAGAGCAGGAAGAGATGAGCCAGTCCTTCAGAAGCCTTATTTTTGCTTTTTCCTTGGCAGTGCTTTTGGTTTATATGATTATGGCAGCTCAGTTTGAATCCCTGCTTCATCCTTTCTTGATTTTATTCACTCTACCCATGGGTATTACAGGTGCTATCTGGGCTTTGTTTTTGACTGGTCAAACTCTAAACGTTATCTCTGTGATCGGGATGGTTGTTTTAGCCGGGATAGTGGTCAATGATGCTATCGTGAAAATAGATTACACAAACCAGCTTAGAAAGAAAGGATTAAGCTCCAGAGAAGCAATTATGGAAGCGAGCCGGGTGAGACTGAGACCGATAATGATGACCACAGTTACGACTGCCTTCGGCCTTTTTCCCATGTCTCTGGGACTGGGAAGAGGGTCTGAGCTTCAGCAGCCTTTAGCCATCTCTGTCATAGGGGGACTTATCCTGGCCACTTTTTTGACGTTAATCCTAATTCCGATAGCCTACGAACTTGCCGAAAAGAGGAAATCTATATCTAAAAAATGAAGATATTTGTTGAGCGCCCGATCGCCACAGCCATGTTTTTTGTGGCTGTCTTTTTCCTGGGGATCTATTCTTTCCTCAATATTCCTTTTGAGTTAGCGCCAAAAGAAGAGTATCCAAGATTAACCATAGATACAATTTGGAGTGACGTTCCGCCTGAGATTATCCAAACCCAAGTAACTTCTCCGCTGGAGGAAGTCGCCTCCATGATCAAAGGCGTAACAAAGATTAACTCTAATTCCCGGATAGGCCGTTCACGGATTACCCTGGAGTTTGATCCCAAAACCAACATGGAATTTGCTACTCTTGCTCTTCGAGAAGAGATTGCCAGGATAAAAGATGAACTTCCCTATGGAGCAAGGCCACCCCAGGTTATACCCTATGTTCCAGAAGATTTCCGAACCGAAGATTTCCTTAAATACTCCATTTCAGGGGATTACTCCCTTCATAAGCTGAGAGAGCATGTAAAGGAAAAGATTGAGTTTGGGATTGGTTCTATAAAAGGAGTAGCCGGGGTTGAAGTAAGGGGAGGAGCTGATCCTGAGATTAAAGTCATCCTGGATAGAGAAAGGCTTAAAGCCCTCAATTTATCTCCTTACCAGGTCTATCGTGCTTTAATTAGAGCCAATCAGACCTTTCCAGTCGGGAAAATAAAAAGAGGAAGCCAGGAGTACACCTTTAAAATTTCAAATTCTATCAGAGGCACAATGGAATTAGGGGAGATAATAATCGCTTACTCAGGGGAAAACCCGATAAAACTGAAAGATGTGGCTCAAGCAATCCCTTCCTATGGTGAGATATACTACATATTCAGAATAAACGGCCAGCCTACGATCGATTTGACCATCTTGAAAGAGCCCGCAACAAGTACTTTAAAAGTGGCCAAGAGGGTCAAAACGAAACTTGAAGCCGTAAAAAGAGAGTTGCCTCAAGACCTTGTTTTCAGAGTGGTGAATGATGAAAGCGAAAAAATCGAGCGAGATCTGAACCATCTTTATTTGTTAGTGGGAATTATCCTTTCTGTGATTTTCATTTCTATCTTTTTAATATTAAGAAATTTTAAGCCTTCCCTTCTTATCCTTTCTTCCATCGCTTTTTCTGTCCTGATAACTTTTAATCTTATTTACTTTCTGAAGATAACCCTTAACACCTTGACACTGGGAGGGTTGGCTTTGGGCTTTGGTCTGTTTGTAGATAACTCCATTGTTGTTTTTGAGAATGTCCTGCGGTATAGAGAAAAAGGATTTTCTCCAATTCAGGCTGCAATTAAAGGTTCAAGGGAAGTACTTCTGCCCGTCCTTGCTGCGACTTTGACTACGATGAGTGTTTTCTTTTCCTTCGCTTATTTTCAAGGCCGGCTGAAAATCTATTATCTGCCTTTGGCCATTGTCATCTCTTCTGCACTTGCAGCTTCCCTGCTTGTATCTTTTTCTCTTATCCCAGCCCTGAGTCCGAAGTTGCTGAAGAAGGGAAGAAAGGAAAGAAAAGAACGGATTCGAAACACTTACGAGAAATCATTAAGGTTTTTTCTCCGGCACCCCGTGGAAATTATCATTATTATAGTTTTGCTCTTTATTGGCAGTTATAAGTGGTTCAAGGACGAAGTTACTCTAGGATATTTCTTTCCATGGTTTTCAGAGCAAGTGCTTAGGGTAAGTATTCAAACGCCTCCTGGAACACCGATAGAAAGGACAGACGCTATTGTTAGAAAATTTGAGGATAAGGTCTTAGAAGGTAAGTACAAGAAAAAAATGGAAGCAAGGGTTTTTCAAGAATATGGATACCTACTTATAACCTTTCCTCCTCATATAGAGTATTCTTCCCGCCCTTATGTCTTAAAAGAAGAATTAATTCAGCTGGCCACAAATTTTGCAGGAATAAGTGTCTATGTAAGTGGATTTGATCCCCAGTACTACTCTTCGTCCTATGGGACGTTCACTTTTTATGATTCGAGGATAAAATTTTATGGCTATAATATGAAAAAATTAAGGGAGATAACTTCATCGCTGGAAAGAACGCTGAAAGCAAATCCCCGGATTAAAGAGGTAATCACTGTCTCTAGCAGGTGGGGCTGGAGGCTCGAGACCTTTTCCTATGTTTTAAAAATAGATAAAGAAGCTTTGAGAAAGTATGATATCAATCTTCCCTACCTTTACTATCATCTCGGTTCCCTTATAAGGGGAAGGATTTCTTCCCGACAGATGATAAAAATCGGCGGAAAAGAGATGGACCTCTCCATAAAATTTCCCGAGGCAGATGAGATGGACCTCAAGTCCCTTCAGGATTCCCTTATCAGAACTCAAGCAGGAGAATACTTGAAATTGGCGGATATTTCGACACTTGAAGAAAGACCTGTTGCCGGCTCCATAGATAGGGAAAACCAGCAATTCCAGCAAACAATAATGTGGGAGTTCAGAGGGCCCAGTAAAGCTGCTCAGAAATATAAAGAGTCTGTTTATGCAAAATTAGAATTGCCTCCGGGCTTCTCGGCCACTTTAGAGGAGACATGGGCATGGACCGAAGAGGAAAAAGGGCAGATAAAATTTGCCATAATCTTTTCTCTTATAATCATCTACATGATCCTTGCTTCTCTTTATGAATCACTCATCCATCCTTTTTTCATCCTTTTAGCTGTGCCCCTGGCTTTGATCGGAGTTTTCGTGGCATTTGTTATAGCTGACTTTCCGTTTGATTCCTCAGCATATATTGGCGTTATTCTGCTAGGAGGGATAGTGGTCAACAATTCCATCCTCCTTGTCGACCATATCAATCTAAGAAGAAGGCAAGGTCTTCCTCTCCTTGAAGCAGTCTTGAAGGGTGCGAGAGAGAGGGTAAGGCCAATTTTTCTCACAACAGTCACAACCGTTTTAGGAATGTTTCCCATGGTTTTTCTCCAGGCGGAAGAGGGAAAAAGGCAGATCTGGTCATCCCTGGCACTTTCGGCTGTTGGCGGGCTTATAAGCTCGACGATATTTATCCTGATTGCCATCCCTATTTTTTATTTCTACGGGGATAGAATTCGTGGCTGGCTGTTTGGAAAAGCAAAAGAGATCGCAAAAGCCTGGAAAAGCTTCTAGGAAATATCCTGATTATTAAAAAAAACTTTTTTCTGGGGAAACTTGATTCATGTTCTGTAGGGGTTTGATTCATCAAACCCACCGCTATTAAATAAATGAGCTCAAAAAATGGGGCCAGGCCCCGTTTTTTACAGGTGTTCGATATATCTTATGTAGGGGCTTGATTTATCAAGCCCACCATTTTTATTAGATCAATGAGCTCAATAAATCAAACGCTTATTTTACCTAGAATATAGTCGACGTAGCAATCAGGAAAAACATATAACATAGATTGATTCTAATAATTCAGGGGCAGTGAATCTATGTTGGCCAATACTTTGATTTAAACTTTTATTTCTGATATAAAACTTATCATTCAGAGGCAAAAAATGGCAGCTTATTCCATACCTGAGATAAAAAAAAGAATTGAAGGTTTCCCAAGGAAAAATTTGATTCATTTGCCCACACCCCTGCAAAAACTGGAAAATCTTTCTCAAGAACTCGGAGGACCTGAAATCTACATAAAACGAGATGACATGACCGGGCTTGCTTTTGGCGGCAATAAATCCCGCAAGCTGGAATTTATCATCCAGGATGTTTTAGACAAGAAGGCGGATGCCATCATCACTTGGGCAAGCTTGCAATCGAACTGGTGCCTTCAGACTGCGGCCGCGGCCAGAAAATTCGGCATAAAACCTGTCCTTCTTTTGTTTAAAACATATGACCTCCCTGAAGAATATGATGGGAATCTTCTGCTTGATTATATCCTGGATGCTGACGTCATAATAAAGGAAGCCAAAAAAGGAAAATCAGTAAGGATAAGGGATATTCTTGATATAGTCGAGGCAGTAGAGAAAGAAGTAAAAGAATGGGGGCACACACCTTACGTAGCTCCCATCGGCGGTTCAATGGTTGGCGGCTCGATGGAAAAGCCTTTTGGTGCGATTAGCTATGTTAACGCCTTTGTTGAGCTGCTGGAACAAGCCGGAAAACAGGATTTTGAAATCAATTATATCCTTCACTCCTCAGGCTCTGGAGGGACTCAAGGCGGTTTGGCTGTTGGCGCCAAAGCTTTAAAAGAAGATACGAAGGTTTTGGGTATTAGTGTTTCGGAGGAAAAAGAACCCTATGGGAAAGAGGTTTTGACTATTGCCCAGGATACAGTAAAGGCTTTAAGCTTGGATCTTGATGTAGAAAAGGAAGATATCATTATTTTTGATGAATATCTAAAAGAAGGCTATGGCATCTTAAATAAAGAGGTTTCAGAAGCAATTCGCTTTGTTGCCACCAAAGAGGGTATTTTTCTCGATCCTGTTTACACGGGAAAAGCCATGGCCGCTCTTATTGACCTTGTTAAGAAAGGCTATTTTAAAAAAGAAGATAAGATTGTTTTCTTTCATACCGGAGGCACACCAGCTCTTTTCCCCAATAAGCAGCACCTGGTCAATCTGCTGAAAAAATAAAAAAAGATAAAGGATGGACCTATGACCATGAAAATGGAAAGGCCTAAGTTCAAGGATGTTCTTGAAGCAAGAAGTATAATAAAAAATTACCTTTTCCGCACTCCTCTTTATTCCTACCCTCAACTGAACCAGCTTCTGGATGCTAAAGTTTATATTAAACATGAAAATTATATGCCTACCTGTGCTTTTAAAGTAAGAGGAGGAATCAATCTTATCTCTCATCTGACACGTGAACAAAAAGAAAGGGGAGTGGTGACTGCCTCAACCGGAAATCATGCGCTTTCCATAGCTTATGCATCCAGTCTTTTTGGTATTCCAGTGACGATTGTGATGCCCGAAAAATCGAATCCGACAAAAGTAAAGGCCGTTAAGAGCCTTGGG
>SMTZ1_10002624_pt1 | contig 18076 bp, 16 predicted proteins | sample DeeMarSWOR136_30_FD_25667 | JGI IMG/M metagenome (IMG submission 25667)
TCCTCCATCCAGTGTTGGTAAAAGAGAAAAATGCATCTTGTTTCAGGCTCAGATTATAGAAAAAATTAATTAATCCAATCTGAAAAATTCGTAAAAGTATGCGCCGATTTATCCGTAAATTAATACGCCCCTTAACAATCCGTAGAGTTGCAGATTACGTGTTTCACCTTCCTCGAAATACAATATATCTATGGTGTGCCAATACTTATTAACTCTCCATTCAGTGTAAGCAGTGGTAGATTCGCTACCATTTGAAACCTTCACTAAAGCAAAATATTCATTCCCTGCAAGAGATGCGCAAAATTCGTAAATTGCAAAATAAATCCAGCTTTTGGGTGATAAATTATATGAAAACAGAAATCTGAGTATTGTCTCTTCCAGTCTATCCCTTGATCTTAAAAACACAGACATTTTTACATTTGATTTTTTATTTCATTTAACTAATACTAATTTAAGGAAAGATTTTTGATTAGACGAAGAAATAGTAGCAAAATATACACCAGAGGCAATGTAATTGCCGACTGCATTTTTTCCATTCCAGTTGATTTTATAGCTACCGGGCATTAAGACTGAATTTAAAATTGTATTAACCAACCGGCCATTGATATTAAAAATCGATATTTTAATTTGTTTTGCTGTGTTAAGTTGAAATTTAATTGTGGTACTCATGTTAAACGGATTGGGGTAAGCCGGAGATACTTCAAACGATTTTGGCAGTAGTTGATTATTGTCACTGATCGCATTGGGAATTGTGGTCAATTGCGATAATCCTCCGTCCGTCGCAAACCAAATTACACCATCATCTGCAACGGAAATATCACGTACATTATTGGATGCCAGTCCATTGTCAACAGTAAAATTTGTCCATGTTGTATCAACAGGTATTAGTTTGGACACACCTCCTGTTGTTCCAATCCAGATGGCTCCGGATGCGTCTTCTGCTAACGCCTGTACATTATTATTTATTAATCCTATCTCAGTCGTATAATTGACCCAACTATACGGATTTCTTAGATATTCTCCAGTATGAAAAGATAGTCCTTTCGGAGTACCGAACCATCGATCTCCTTTGTGATCTACTAATACAGCTTGTACAGTGTTTGATAACAACCAACTGCCTACATCCCAAATTGTGGATGCAGAGGTTATGCCATCTACATCATATCTTAAACGACTTACACCCCCGTTTAGCATACCAAAATACATCATAGATGTCGGTTGTTTGTTAACTGACAATACTTTATTGGATTCTAAGTCGTTTGCAGGCGTGTTTGCAATAGATTTCCATACTGTATCATTTATAACAGTAATTCCACTATCAGTTCCAATCCATCGGTTTCCTAGGCTATCAATACTTACTGCTGTTACAATATTATTAATTAATTCTGAGTTATCAGTTCGATATGGTGCATCCCAGGTGATGTTATCGAATGCATTTATTTGACCCGAAGAAAGGCCATTATTTGTTCCAAGCCAGATTTTTTCACCAAAAATTTGAATCGAACTAACCTCATCACTCGCCAGATCACTATTGGAAGTATTGTACGAAATCCAGGCAGAGCCATTATAACCGGTTAATCCGGAATCGCTACCAATCCACAAAATGCCAACATCGTCCAGATAAAGGGAGCTTAGATTATTACTCTTCAATGGAGAGTTATCCGTAGTATAAGGACTCCATAAATATGACTGCCCAGATACAGATATCGAAGAGATGTAAATAATCAATAAAATCAGAAAATACCGAATTGAATTATCCTTTACTATTTTCATAGTATTACTTAACTAAAAGGCATTTTTTAACCTGAATAAAATTCTCGGCTTTTATTTGGTAGAAATACAGCCCTGATGCCTGCTGCGATGCATTCCATTTTACAGTATGATAACCAGCTGATTTATTGGAATTTAAAATATCAGTTACGTGTCGCCCGTTAACATCATATATCGAAATTACAACATCTGATGTTTTAGGTAGAGCAAATCCGATTGTTGTTTCCGGGTTAAAAGGATTTGGGTAGCTTTGTGATAAACTATATTCCGAAGGTATCAGGTCACTACCCGTTGAAATTGCAGTAGCCGCATTAACGGTAACCACAAACTCATCTGTTAAAGTTTCTCCAGGTACACTTGCCTGAACAGAAATAGTATCAGTTCCGCTTAGTGCTTCATTAAAATCAAGAGTTAATAGACTATCCTCTATATTGGCTGTTATTAAATCAGAATTTGTTTGATTTAATACAGTATAGGTGATAGAAGCGCCATCTATTTCATAGAATACTGTTGATAGATCAATAGTAGTGTCTGGAGCATTCACTGTAACTGTTATATCAGATATGGGATTATTAAGAAACAAAGCTGGTTTAACTGTCACAACAAATTGATCAGTGGTTGATCTCCCGGATGCACTTGCCTGAACAGTTATGGTATCAGATCCAATCATATCCGCGGTAAAACTCAGTACCAAAGAGCTATTCTCAATGGTAGCTGTTACAAGAGCTGCGTTTGTCTGACTCAATATGCTCAGAGAAATCGGATCATCAAATGGAGCAAAAAATACCTCTGATAAATCTACTGTTGTATCAGCGGCATTTTTTTGAATATCCAGATCAGCTATTGGATTATCAAGAATCACAGTGGTTAATAATTTTATCAACTCAATTCCATTTCCAGTACCTAAATTTCTTGTATATTGCATAGAGTCCGCATTATTCCAATGCTCATGTGTACCTAACGATATTATAGGAGTGCCATCATTTTCAGGATCATAAGTAATCCCTGCCGGCCATTTGGTCGAATCTGCTGCCTGCTGTAAATGATCGTCGGTACCTTCGAAGTTTGGATAAGCATCCTCTCCGTATTTTTCAACACTATATTCGGTTCTCAGAAAATCATGAGCCACCGATGCAATAGCGACTGGATCTATTGAAGCAAAAATGGATGAAGTATAATCGCCGTTAAATGGAGCCATATCCCATTTTCTGGGTCTATACAATTCATGCTTATCGCCTCCCCATAGACCATCTAGAATAAAGAGTAAGGTTTTGCCACCTAAATGCTCATGACCCATTATATCGACCAGAACACGGTATTTGCCATAACCCTGGTTTTCACCTTCTCCATAATCGCCAGGGCTTACCAATCCACGGTGCAAATGTGATGCGCTTTCTCTGGTATGTGAACCAAAATGGCTTTTGGCAAACAATGTGATTCCAGCCCGAATATGACCTTTAAGAGCGGCAATATTAATCATATAGTCCGCATCGTACATTTGTTGATAAATTTTATCCTGAACAACTGTGGGATCAGCAATATCTCGGTCTGAATAAAAAATGACTTCGTTTTCAGTAGGAACAGATAGTGTTCGTCCATATTTCTCACAATCTTTCATTTGATCCCAAAAGTTTGTACTGTTTCTACCCATATAATGTACATCCGGGAAATCAGCGGACAGAATATCATAATAAACCTTATTAATATTCAGCATAGGATCGCCAAGATAAATTACATTTTGGGGTATGCCGGCATCATTGACCAGTTGATCAAGCGTAGCAAGGATTACATAAGGGGAAGTCGCTCCCATATCAGGTGGATATGATCCCCATACATTGCCTTCTCTTTGAGTCAGATCTGCATTCATATTAAAAGTGAGACCAACACCCTGGTTATTTGTTTTAATGAATATCTTTTCACCTGCCTGATAACCACGAGTCTCATTCCGTATAGTTCGATTAAAATATGTGAAGATGGAATCCCATGCTGTAGCTTCATCTGATGTTCCGGTAAGTGTAAGTATGGTTTTTGAGAGCATTTCTTTAATTACTGTTTCATTATTATTTTTAGGTGCATAGTAGACATTGTCTTCAGGAGTAATTACACCATCGCCATTAAAAGTTCCATTACAATTTACATTGGTTGCCTCCGGATCCCAGTACCATACTACACGTCCTGGAAATATACCTCTGGCTTCACCAATGGCGACGTTTGCCGGTAATTCTTCCAGCATCGTTGCTTTAGCAGGTTCGGCAGAATCAAATATGGACCAAGAGCTAAAAATTAATAATGCAATAACAGCTAAAATCCCAGATACATACCGTGCTTCTCTGAATTTGATTTTTGCATATTTAAATGCTGTTATGGAGCCAACAATTCCGAGTATGTAAATAACAAAACCAGAAGCAATAGGTGCCGCAACGCGCATACAGGGATAACTGGCTCTTGATGGTTTGGGAATAACTCTGGTTAAAAACCAGATCAGAGATGCTAAACCGATGAACGGGAAAATTAATCTTGTCCAAAAGTCCTTGCTATCCATTCGATCAATCAGATTCTTCATTATGCAGCCTCTCTATGTTTAATTTAATAATTAATATTTCAAAATTAGGTTATATAATTAGTGCATTAGCTCCGAAAATATTTATAGTAACATATTATTTATATTATATTTAGAAAAACTGTCATTTCGAGTCCCGGTTTGCCGGGAAGAAATCTTTATAAGTTCAATAGATTCCTCCACTTCGCTCACTTCATTCGCTTCGGTCGGAATGACTTTTAAATCATATTTTTTCGGACTAAAGTAAACAACTATATTACGTTAATTAAATCCTCAGTAATATAAAGTAATCGAATTAATTTCCAAAATGTTAAGTAACTTAGTCGGTTTATAATTGGAGATATTCTGCAATCATTTGGGTCTGGGATTTTCAAATTCATAATATTGCAGGCTTCGATAGCGAAATTCTTTAATCGTGGAATATAGTTCGCTTGAGACTTGCAGTAGCGGAAGGTTTTTCTTAAATCCTTTGATCCTCTGATCCTTTCTCATTTCCACTCAATATCACTCGGTGTCCAACCGGGACAATCGATCACACCTGCATTTAATACGAACCAGTCAATCAAATGGATCATCATATAATAAAAACAGTATAAGGAAAAAAATCCCCAGAACTGTTCATCGGTCCATTGCATAAATGCCGCATAATTACAACTGGTTGACTCGAGAGCACTCTCCATCGACTTGGCTAGAAATGCGGAGAGTATTCCGCCCGCTCCTAAGGCATCTACAGACTGAGCCAGCGTGGCCAAAGCTAGGAGTCCTAAATATTCAACTGCGCCTTTAAAAAACTCTATCGGGTTCAATACATTACAGTCACCGGCTATTGGTGATATGACTGTCTGGTACATATCCATCTGTTCGCCCAAAGCCAGATAGAGTGCCTCAAATACACCGCGTACCATAAGTATGGATATACAGTCAAAGCTAAAATCATCAGCTAGAATAGTCGTATCAATGGTTGTGGCGATCTGATTCATTACATCATCCCATTTTTCCTGGCTAATGACATCGCCCATCAGCGGTTTCAAATAACAGTCGTACGGGACTTCGTAGAGTGACACCAGTCCCCAGGACCAGGTACCATAAAAACGCTCAGTGTCGATAATCATTGTACTGTCGTTAATCTCGCTTGGTAAAACAATGTGCCACTTCAGGTAACAGGGCAGCTCAGGATCATAATGATAGGCACAGAGTATCTGGCTGGTACTATCGGTAATTGTTACACCTTGTATGGGAAAAGATATGCGAAATCGTACGGAGTCGCCGTCAAAATAGACACCCAGATTGAAATTGAAGGGTTTCTGAGTCTGTGGTATAAATCCTGTACCCGGGTATTGCCAGTTATAATAGGTATTGAAATACAGGCTGGTGCAGTGTTCCAGGGCCCCTTCCGGAATGATAATTTTAACTCCATAATAGGGACTCTCAGGATCAGTAAACTCGAGCGAACCCCCTTCCGGTCCAATTAATCCCTCACGACATTCTATTTCGGTATCATCGGTATCATCAGGCGCAATCGTCGGTTTTTTATCACAACTGGTAAAAGAGAGTAGTAACATGTTAAGAAAACTCATGATACAGACCGTATAGATAGCTTTGAATGTCTTTGTTTCCGGATTCATGATCACGCCCTCCATTCTCTCTCGCAGAGATTATGTTTTAACAGAAGAGCAATCTATTTCAAGGTTGCATATAATCTTCCATCATCTGTAAGCAGAAATTAAATTATTTAAAGATTTTTTTAATTCAAACATTGTAGTTATTCCTATATAACCTTCTGACTATATAATAGATTGAAAATATTGCTTTATACCAAGCTGATGGTATAGACTGTTATCCAAGTTTGTACATCTTACGTGTTCCCCTAATTGTAAGATAGATTAAAAGCCTATCCAGACTATAGATCCTCCTTTATGGGTAACTTTAAGTCAGCTCACAGGAAGTATTGTAGTCTATGAACTCAAATCCACAATCGTATACCCCTACTCCCTTGGTGAAGAGATATGGTTCAAAAAGAACATTATAATATACAAGATTCTGGGAATTTGTCAAAAGCGATAGGATAAAATGGCAAAACAAGATTTTTATAATACTAAGAAACTACATCATAAAATTGAGATTTAATTTAGAGATAATTCAGAATATCTACTGGAACTTTCTAATAAAATTAATGGAATGGCAGCCAGATGTCAACTTAAACAGAGATCGTCATTCTGGACTCATTTGGTGATAAACCAGAGTGATTCTATATAAGAAGAAAGAAAATTTGAGCAAGCCTTTTTACAGTCTGCTCTTTTCAATTGGCTCCATTCTGAATAAATAATTTAAGGCATACTTTTCTGCTACCTATAACGAACAAACTCTGCGGCCCCGACTTGTCGGAAGTGTCCGGTGGAGTGATTTGTTATATGACTATTATCCATCGACTTTTAGAAATCTTTTTGTTTATTGATACCAAATTAGGTCATAGACAACGAAGACAAGCTAGCAGTTCTACTTCTACAGTTTCATTGGCTACGACTGTGATTGGTTCGTGATAGTTAATATATCCAGGACCAACACAGCACACATCCGCATCTACATAATAATCACCTGGATCAACTTCAAAACTGGCTATTCCATTTGCATTTGTCTTCTTTGTAATATCGCCAGGTGTGATAGTGATTTCCACATCTGGGACTGGTGTTTCTTCGGGGTCGTTATCTATGACTGAAACAGTTATTATTCCTGTTTTGGATTCTGTAGGTTTTTTATTGCAAGAAGCTAAAAAGAAAAGCAAGGAAAGGAGAAATACTGAATAGATTAATTTCATAAATAAGTTCATTATAATTGTTCCTTTACGTTAGACTCTTAAACCATATAACGACGTGTTCAGTTGTTGAACCGCTTCTCTGAACACGATCAGTAACACATTTTACAAAAAACTTACCAAGTACCTTTAAAACTGACACTGATTCAATCAACTGTAACAACAGGTTAACACAATTTTAATAACCAATAATTCATTTTAATTAGCTCGTATTTCAAATATGTTTGAATAATCACTGAATGGAGTTGCTTCTTCTGCCTCTTCTACTGAATTAAAGTAATCAATTCTTAATCTATATTTTCCGGTTTCATCTTTATACTTATCATTGTTGATATAAAGGTGAGCATAAATAGTATAATTCTTTGTTGGCTCAATTGGAATAAACTTTGAACCTTCAATTAACATTCCTAATAAATATATTTCATTCCATTTGTAACCATATTCATCTAATTTCTCAAGGCGCCCGGCAGAATTTTGAGCAAATAACACTAAATCTGTTGGACCCCAATAGTCACCAACTCTGGAATAATATATTTTCGTTGATCTATTTTGAAGCTCTCCTTCTATTACTATTATTCTATTCTCTTCGCTTTGCAACCAATAATATATTTCTTTATCAGTTTTAATATTTAGTTTACTATATTCCGAACCAGTGCCTACTATATCTTTTTCCTTTGAACATGAAATGATTAAAAAAATCATTACTGAGGATATAGCTTTAAGATATTTACGCACTGTCTCCCTCTCTATTTAATTAAGTGCTAACGGTTAGGCATACCCGGCGGCGATCTTTGCTAAAGACATCAGGCATGCTACAGCTATAGGTGTCCTGGTTAATGCCGTTGTTATGGCATTATTTAGTCAATAACAGCCTTAGAGTTTTTACTTGTGATTCAAATTGCAGTCGAGTAAAATATATACCTGATGAAACTTCTTGACCATAAATATCTTTTCCATCCCAATACACCTTGTGCTTACCCTGTCCAGGCACACTGAATTTATTTACATATATCAGCTCTCCTAATAAATTATATATTGAAAGTGTTGATTTCCCTTGGTAGGGTGCGAAAAACTGGATACAACAATTCATATTAAATGGATTAGGGTAACTACCCAGAATTGAAAAATCATTAATCTTTGGATTACCAGGAACATTAATATAAGTTGAGGTAGTTTTCAAATAAGATACGCCTCTTCCACCAGTACCTGCCCAAACAGTACCTGCATTATCCACAGATATAGATATAACATAATTTTGGGCTACTCCATCTTCTGTTGAATATTTATTCCAATTGCTTCCATCAAAGGAGCAAACAGCAACACTATCATTATTGTGTGCTCCAACCCATACTGTACCATTTGGACCAACTTCCACAGATTCTAAATAATTCTGTCCCAATCCATCTTCGGTGGTAAACAAACTCCAGTTTTCTAAATCATAATGGCCTAAACCATTAGATGTACTAAACCAGACTTCATTATTTTCACCAGACGCAATCGATGTAATAATTTCTTTTGGTAATCCAAGAACATCTGTGAATGTAATCCATTCTTCACCGTCGAAATGTGAAAGAACCATCGGAACGTCGAACGCACACCAGATTCCCCCATTACTGGTTGTCTCAATATGCGAAACATAATTTGAATATAATCCGTCTGATGTGGTAAAGTTTGTCCAGGTGTCACCGTCAAAACAGGAAATTCCTTCTGCTATAGCCGCCCATACTTTTCCATCATCTGCAATAGCGATTGAATTGACACGATTATCAGCAAGGCCAGATGATGTTGTATAATTTATACATTCTTGACCATCATATTTTGATATTCCGGCATAATCGATTTGACCAAGATTATTTTCATAATAGGTCGAAGCCCAGACACACCAATCGGATTCTACTGCGATCGAGCTGATCGAATTATAGGGTAGTCCCTGGTCAGTAGTTATTGTTGTCCAATCACTTCCATCAAATCGACTAATTCCCTGTAAAGTGCCAAAATAGATAACATTATTATGGTCAACTGCTATGGAGGAAACCCAATTATCTGCTAAACCGTCTTCTGTATTATATGTTTTCCAGTCGTCTTGAGAATAAATATTTGAAACTAATGATGTAATCGTAAGAATTGGCATCAATTTACTTATAAATAATTTCATTCTTTTATCCTAATTATTAACATTGCCATAACTTGTTGATACGTGGAAAATTGTCCATGCTTGTTTATTAAACATATTACATTTATAACAGAACATAACTAACAGATATTCTTGAATATTATATAAACTTTTGGGGGAAACTTCAGATCAGTTTTCAGGAAGGAATCGGAGTTAAAACCTACATTAACTCAACATTCATATACCTCTACTCCCACGGCAGAGATATGGTTCAAAAAGAACATCATAATATACAAAATTTATAGGATTTGTCAAAATAAACAAGTGGGGTGAAAATAGGAACATTCTTACTTCTTTATTTTAGGTTGAGATTGATACATTTACTTTAGTCGCAAAGTGGTTTCAGTAAGCCTTAATTTTTCCCCGTTTCTTTCGAGTGTATCTTAAAATGATTGAACTTCGGATATTTGATGATTCTGTTAAAGTCTGTCTTTTCAGTGCGGTATGAATAGGGGTAATAACAAAGTACCTGTCTGATTTTATCAATTAATTTTAATTTTCGATCAGGTCGCAATTTTTTCTTGCCTTCAATCTCTCCCTCCCATATTTTCTATGATAACAGGACATTAGTGTTATATATGGAAAAAATCAAATAAAATTTTACATATAACAACTAGACAGTAAATTTAAGTGATGTAAGAAATTAAGAATGATTTTATGAAATTCATAAGCAGGAATAATCATGAATAAAAATATTTACTTTATTGTTATAATAGCTTTATTCTCAAGTTGTCTTTCACCCAATGAATCACAGATTATAGAACCAAATAATGAATTATTCCCATTAAGCGTTGGTAATACTTGGAGCTATAAAGAATTGTTTGTCTCATATGATACTAGTTATACAAGTTATGAAGAAAATTATACTACAACCGTTATGTCCATTGAAGAGATTGGTGGTTTTGATTGGTATAAACTTGAAAGTCCAAAAGATGGATGGACAAAAACAAGATTTTTAATGACTGAAAATGATAGCATTTATGAATTACAATATAACCGGAATTTTCCAATTCGAGCATTATCCTATTTAATTCCAAAAGAAAAAGAAGAAGAATTCAGATCAATTATGGGAGGAGATGTTATTATAAAAAAAACAGTATATTCATTAGATACAACAATAATAACATCGGCGGGAAATTTTAATAATTGTTTAATGTTTGAATATACATCACCAGATTGGATTGAAAGAGAAATATTAGCTTTTGGAGTTGGAATTATCGAAAAACAGATGATAGGTTTTTCATTTATTACTGGAGAAAAAACATTTTCTAGAACAGAAAAATTAACAAGTTATAAGATCAATTAATCTGAACATATTCTTTAATTAAATGTTCCTGTATAAACACTCGCTCAAGCCGACCGGATCACGCGTGGATTCAATTCCGAAAAGTGCATTGCCATCGGGCGGTTATAGACCGGCGGCTTAGCTCTGCCGTTATATGCTTATGAAAATTGAGAATAAAAATTATGAATTTTATTTCTAGAGCTATACTAAAAGCAAAAAAAACTAGGTTAGCTAAGAAAGCTGAAAAGGAAAGATTCAATCGGTTATTTTTAGATTTTGCAGAAGAAACTAGGCCATATGTACTCAAGTCTCCCAAAAATCCAAAGGCTGCGTTGTACAGGCTGTACTGGAAAAGAGCTATTGTTCTAAAAGATATTTATGAAAAACAAAATAATTCTGAAAAAATTTATCTATACCAAAAATTTCGCGAGATTGCTGCAAACTGTTATTCCCGTGTCGCTCCTGAAAATGCATATGGAAGGATTCCACTAAAAATTTCTGCGGAAGCTCGTTTAAAGATGCAATTTAAAGAACTAGAGCGCATGCAGCCTCATTTTCTAAACAAAAGAAAACGAAATAAAGAGCTTGCATGTATCTACTTAGGGATAGATACTAAGCAACAAAAACCATATATTGGACAAACTACTGGCAATCCTGAAACACGTTGGCAAGAGCATAGAAATACTGGAACTGGTGGAATAACGGCTTTTTCAATACTAACCACTGAATAATTAGCTTTTTTACACCATTCACAAACTTGATCATCCCGGGCGGATATAATCATCACTTCTGTTAGATTGTCCCACCATTTTTTAAAATGATTAAGATTGGCTCTGTTGAGTTCATCAAAGTATTCTTGCTTATAATCGCCAGGTTTCATAACCATTTTCTATTTAGCTCTCCGTTTCTTTAATAATTTTTCCAAAATGAAGCTCAACTCCGAAGTAATGAACTAAATAAAACTCCCTTTCTGTCTAAATAAATAACCAATTTGGAAAGCCAATTTAGAGAGAAATTATATTTTTTTAAAAAGACATTTTCATTTCTTTATGATACAACTAGAAAAGTCCAAACATGAATTTCTACCCAATTACAATTCGAAAGTACATAGAAGAATCAATCCCTCACGCTTTGTGAACAATTGTTCACATGACACGATTTTGGTTCCCTCTCCTTAAATAGCATATACCTTGTCGAAACGTCTTTATATACTCGGAAGTTAGCACAAAGATGTTTAACGATTTATTATTGGTATGAGATTTGTACTCTATAAATGTTCTATAGTTTTTCTAATTACGAAGGATTAATATAATAGTCAGAGGTCAGGACAAAGAAATTCATGCAAATATAATAGTGAATTTAAAAAAAAGTTAAAGATCAAAGTGAAAACTCTGAATTGGACAAAACGCCGGGATGGAAAATGCTTTAAACTAGCCAATGTAAATTTAGCTGATCCATATTTTATTGATCTGGAAGGTGTATATATTATATGGTATGAAGGTAAAAATCACACAGTAGTTCGCGTGGGGCAGGGAATAATAAAAGAGAAATTATCTGATCATCAAACTGATCCAAGAATAATGACGTACAAATCTCATGGTTTATGTGTCAGCTGGGCTATGGTACTACCTCTATATCGAAATGGTATAGAAAGATATTTATTTGAAAAATTAAAACCTATAGTGGGATTCAGGTATCCCAATGTTCCAGCTATTCAGGTGAATTTACCCTGGGATCAGCCATTATAAACAAATTTATAGCTGGTTCAGTAAATATTTAAAGTGTTTGTATCATCTATTAAAGGAGATGGAGACGTGATCCGCGTTTACTTAGTAGACGATCATACCTTACTTCGTGAAGGCTTAAGACGTATGTTTTCAGATACCTCCGACATTAATGTGGTTGGCGAAGCGAAAAGTGGTCATGAGCTTTTACATTCACTGAGTCACAAAAAAATCGACGTAGTGGTTTTAGATATCCCTCTGCCAGATATGAATAGCCTGGATGTTCTGAAGGAGATAAAAAATACAACACCTAATATACCTGTCCTCATCCTCAACATGTATTCTGAAGATCAAAATGTTATAAGGGCTTTTCGAACAGGTGCATCTGGTTATCTAACCAAAACTCAAACCTCCCAGGATTTAATAAATGCAGTTAGAAAGGTAGCTTCGGGTCATAAATATATTAGTGAAATTGAGGCTGAAAAGTTGTTGGGCCAACTTGATCCCAATGAAGAGATGGAGCTCTATCATAAACTATCCATGCGAGAGTATAAAGTAATGCTTATGATTGCATCTGGAAGGTCTATCAAAAAAATCGCAGATGAACTAAATTTAAGTGTTAGTACTATTAATACTTTTCGTTCGAGAATATTAAGAAAATTAAATCTTGTGAATACTGCAGAAATTATCTCCTATGTATTCAGACATAAATTATTGGAATGAATTCTAATATACCGAATTCTTATTTTATCTAATTCAACATTCCAACTCAAGCGTGGTCTTTGAGATAAAATTTTTTGCATAAAAAGCTCTGTCTGAATAAACGGAGCTTTCCTCATTATATCTATTAATCACAAAACTTAAAACGGCACACTATCATCATCATACTCTGGGTCGGTCTCTGCTTCCTCATACTCTCTCTTTTCACCATTGAAACTCAGTCCCTGAATCTGATCAGCAACAATCTTTGTACTGTACCTGGTTATTCCATTTTCATCTTCCCATTTTTCATATTTAATTCTGCCCTCAACCAGTACTTTATGACCATTCTCGATGTAGTTTTTTATAAACCCTATCATGCAACTAATGCTACAATATTATGGCAGGTAATAGATTCTATCTTCTTACCATAATTCATCTGTTGCCAATAAACCTTATTTCTCCCAAGTAAAGCCATCCGGTGACTGGTGAAAAAGGCGGGTTTTAGTATAGCGGGAATAGTAATTTACAGATTTTTAATCAGAGAAGAATAGCATAAAAGGTATCATAAAGAATTTGACTTTTTCAGAATAAAATATTATTATTTATAAGCTTCTTTCCTTTTAAAAATCTACCATAAAATAGATGTTTTGTTACTATTCTGTTATTTTATTAAATAAAAATGGCATCTAACCTATTATAATACAATAGATTAACGATGCCATATCAAAGCGCTCCCAACGGGAGTCGAACCCGTGTCGTCCCGACACCAAAGGTGTCGGGATGTCCTAGAATCCAAGATTGTTTTTAATATAGGTCTCTAGTGCTCGCCGGTTCTTAAATGCCTTAAGCCTTTTTTCAAGCTTCATCGCCTCTGCACGGCTTTTATAACGGTAATATACCACCAACTCCCAGGGACGGTCAGACTTTGTGGATAATACTCGCCCCTCATTGTGACGATCAAAGCGGTCTGTTATATTATTAGTATGACCTATATAATAACTACTGGTCTTAACAGACCTTAATATGTAATCGAAATAATCCATCACAATAAAAAACGGACTGATAAACTCGGCCCGTCTCCTGCGCTCCCAACGGGAGTCGAACCCGTGTCGCCGGCGTGAAAGGCCGGTGTCCTAGGCCTCTAGACGATGGGAGCTGATAAGGTCATTGATATTTGATAATCTATAATTTATAATTCCTTTTTATTTCCACCTCCGAAACCCGTGTCGTCCCGGACAGCCGGGATGTCCTAGGCCTCTAGACGATGGGAGCCATCTCGAATTATACGTGATAAGTATTAAGTTAAGAGTAATAATAAAAAGCGGCGAAAATATAACTCGTACTCAGCAGTAAATCAACCGAATTTGAAAAAGGGTGGATGATGGGACTTGAACCCACGACCCCCAGGGCCACAACCTGGTGCTCTAACCAGCTGAGCTACACCCACCATATGTACAAATTAATTGGAATTATAATTTACGACAGCATTCCCTAAAATGCAAATCAACTCGTATTCCTGGCACTCCCTGGAGGATTCGAACCTCCGACCAACGGCTTAGAAGGCCGCTGCTCTATCCTCTGAGCTAAGGGAGCTACTGATACAAGATTAAAGAAAAAAGATGAAAGAATAAGACAGCTGATAACAAACAGTTCTTTTTAATCTTTTATCTTTAATCTTGTCTTCAGTCGGGGCGACTGGATTTGAACCAGCGACCCCCTGCTCCCAAGGCAGGTGCGCTAACCAGGCTGCGCTACGCCCCGATTTCAACTCAAAAATTTAGGCGGCCAAATTTAATTGAATTTACCAGTAAAATCAAGTCACTAATGTAGGAAACCTCTCATTTTAGAAAAAGATCACCACAAACTCGAAGCAGATGGTGTGTAAAAATGATACATAATACACGAACGCTTATTTAATTTCTTCTTTCATAATCTCAGTATCTCTCCGGAATAGATCCCTGGGAACCACATTATCAGTTCTACCTGAGTGAAATAGAATCCAGAGTTGAACCGAAGGAATATCGTTATATACCAGTAGTTTACTCTTTAAAAATCCTGAATATTTTTAAATTCTACCATTTACATATATTTTTAAATATATTAACGTTTTTTATAAACTATCTCGGGTGACTCATTCAGGTCATTCAATAATCCATATGAAAAATACTTTATACCGGTAATATTTCACAACTCAATGATCTCGTTGCAACCAACACATAATGGCATAAAATTTGACTGCTTTTTAAAGAGAAAGTGAAGGGATTTAGCATGAAACTCAGAGTAACCCTGACGGTTTTAATCATTTTTATTACATCAACAGCTTCCTTTAATAACTCATCTGATTCAAAATTAAAACCAGGCTGCTCCGGAAAGGGATGCCATATCAGACAAGGAAAGATTTTTCAAATTAAACCACTGGATAATCTCCAGCTGGAAGTTCATATAAAGGGAGTGAAAAGTGGAGGGGCAGTAGGTGGAGAACTGCTAGACAGCCAGAATAGAATCGTCGACTTTATAAATGAAACGAGTAAAAATCCGTTTGTTCTCACCGCTCCTGATTTCGGGGAGTATACCATCAACGCCGGTTTCAAAAATCCTGGCCTCAAATGGGATACCGACCAGATCATGCTCAGACCCACCGTCATCAATATCCCGGTTCCTTCCAGAATTAAATCAGATCTGGCCATATATCCCAACCATCCCAATCCGTTTTCCAAAGAAACAGTTATCAAATTTTCACTCCCAAAACCTGCTTATATGGAGTTACTGATTTTCACTGAGAATGGAAAGTTGGTAAATCAAATAAGTGAGGGATGGTTCAAGGCTGGCGCTTACGCCATCCGCTGGGACGGACGCGACCAGGACGGACTCCCCTGTCCGTCTGGTATATACTTGTGCACAATTAAAAGTGATGATAATCGCATTGCCAGGAGGATGGTGCTAGCAAGATAAACACCAGGACTTCTACGAATTTCGGATCCCGGAGTACTCTGAACTCAGGGATTCTTATTATTTAATAACCTCTCTTTCCGCGATTTCGTCTTGCTGTAAAGCGAAACACTCTTTAATTTGTAGAAACGTTTATATATTTCCCATAAATATGAAAAATATCGAGATAAAATATCGGCTTATCTCTAGCGAAGGCCTTAAAAATTTTTTCCTACAAATACCCGGAATAACATTCAAATGGGAACGGCAGCAGGTTGACACCTATTACATCGTATCAAATGGCAGATTAAAATTGCGGGAACAAGCCGGAGAAAAAGCTGAACTGATCTTCTATGTGAGAAGCGATGAAAACCAGCCAAGGGAAAGCTATTACGAAATCTATAATTCCTCAAATCCTGAACTGTTAAAAAACATTCTAAAAAGAGCCTGCGGTTTAGACACTGTTGTTAAAAAACAAAGAATCCTTCTAATGTATCGCAATGTTCGTATCCATCTCGATTCTGTTCAGGACCTGGGCCATTTTCTGGAACTTGAAGCCGTAATAAACAAAACATACTCCCAGGAAGAATCCCAGAAAAATCTAGAGAAACTGCACACTTTGTTGGAAGAACGGGAATTAATCCCGGAATCATTGAGTTATGTGGATCTCGTCAAGCAGAAACAGACATCATAACTAAATGCCCGATGAAGATAATTTATTAAATGAAATCAGACCAGAAAATGTAAAAGTAATGATAAGAAAGCCATGTTGAATTCAATTGTTATTGCCACAGCAAATAAAAATAAATTTGAAGAAATCTCACAAATATTAAAGGGAATTACCCCAAATATTCTCTCACTACAAGATTTTCCACAAATTGAAGCGATTGAAGAGAACGGTTCCAGTTTTCAAGAAAATTCCCTTATTAAGGCCAGAAATGTGTTTGGAGAGACCGGTCTGCTTACCCTGGCCGATGATTCAGGTTTGGAAGTGGATGCCTTGAATGGGGCACCCGGTATCTATTCTGCAAGATACGCCGGAGAACCTCCTGACTATCAAGTTAATAACCGGAAATTACTGCAGGACTTACACGAAATACCGGATCATCAAAGAGCCGCCCAATTCCGTTGCGTGGTAGCCATTGTTGGCCCTAAAATTGAACAGGTTGTAGAAGGAATTGTGACTGGAAGGATTATCAGGGAGCTGCGAGGAGATAAAGGATTTGGATATGACCCTCTTTTCGTACCGGATGGTTTTGAGCAAACATTCGCTGAACTGGGCGAGGAAATAAAAAACCAGATGAGTCATCGGGCCAGGGCTTTTTTGAAAGCCAGAAAGATTTTGGAGGACTTAGCTGATTAAATGAACTTATGAAAGTGAGTAATAATGAAAACAAAATCTAATTCTATTAAAGAATCATCCGCCTTTTATTATGATTCCTTTCATCGAAATCTTCTCCTCTTATCCACCATCATCCTTATATTTCTTTCCATCCAACTCTTCGCCAAAAGCTATTCCATCGACCGGATAGACATTCAGGCGAAAATCATGCCGAATGGTGATCTTCACATCAGCGAAGCACGTACCTATACCTTCAATGGCCAGTTCTCCTGGGCAACTTATGTCCTTCCTTTAAAAGGCATCGGAGACATCCGTTATTTCAGCTTAAGTGACAAATTCAATGAATACCAAAAGAGCAGTGTGGGAAAATCCGGAACCTACTACATTCAGAAAGATTCACAGCAATTTTTCTGCAAGTGGTTCTACCATTGCGAAAATGAAACACGAACCTTTACTTTGCGCTACACTGCCACAGACGTGGCTACCACTTATGAGGACGTCGCAGAGTTTTACTATAAATTCATCGGCGAATCGAATGATAAGTCAATTGCCACAGTGTCTGTCAATATTGAATTGCCTCGGAAGGCAGACAACAGTTCAGTAAAGGCATTTGCCCATGGTCCGTTGTGGGGAAGCATACAGTTTAGTCAGGGGAGATTACAGATGGAGGTTCAGCCGTTACCTGCCTACCAGTATTGGGAAGCCAGGATCCTTTTTCCCAGGGAGTGGATTCCAGATGCTGTTCGCCAGATATCAGCAATAAAGTTACCTGATATTCTT
>SMTZ1_10002626_pt1 | contig 18075 bp, 16 predicted proteins | sample DeeMarSWOR136_30_FD_25667 | JGI IMG/M metagenome (IMG submission 25667)
TACCTCATCAATTTACAAATTATATCGTTTAAAATGATTGATCAAACTTTGTCTTTTGCCATCTCATATCTCACCTCTGCCGTCTCACGTTTCACATTATGCCAGAATACTCTTTTCTGAGGAGCCGCTCAAAAGCAGCCATAGGAAAAAAGGTCCTCCAAGTAACGCTGTAATTACCCCGACTGGTATCTCAGCAGGTGCGATTAATATTCTTGCCAGCGTGTCACAAAATACGAGAAATGCCCCTCCAAAGACAAAACTGGCGGGTGTTAAAAAATGGTGTTCTGCTCCAATTAATAAACGGCAAATATGTGGCGCCATCATGCCAATAAATCCGATGGGACCGCAGACCGAAACGATTCCGCCAATCATCAGTGAGGTTGCAAAAAAGAGAAGCGCTTTGATCTTCTTGACGTCAACTCCTCGGCTGAGAGCAATGTCTTCGCCCAGAGTGAACAGGTTCAATTCATGCGTGAGCAAGAAAAGGATTGTACTACCGATGACAACAAAAGGAAGCAGTGTAAAAACAGGACGAAATCCTACAATTTCAAAACCACCCATGAGCCAGCGGATAATGCGGAATGAGTTGGCGAAGTCGCTTAGATATTGAATAAAAAGAATCAAACTCGAAAAGAAAAAATTAATTGCTACCCCAGCGATCAGCATCGTTGCTGTTGTAAATCCCTTTTTAATTTGTGAAATACCATATACTAAAAGAACGGCGAGGATTGCGCCAATGAAAGCATTAAGTGATTGTCCTGAAATTCCCAGAACGGAAAAGATTAATCCGATTTTTATATACACTGCCGCACCAAACGCAGCCCCACTTGAAACACCCAAAGTGAAGGGCGTTGCCAAGGGATTCCTGAACATGGCTTGAAAAGTCATACCGCTAATCGCCAATGCTGCACCAGCCAGAAACGCTACAATAATCCTTGGCAGTCTGATTTTCCAGAAAATATCAGATTTCACATCATCTGTCAAAATAAGAGCTGTCTTCAGAGAAATGGATTGCATCCCAAAGAATGGAGCCAAAGCCAACACCGCAACAGCTAACAAGATAAGGAATAATAGGATGATGTGTTTTTTAGTGCTCATTCAAGATCAAAAAATTGTCTACTTTGTGATTGAACGAAAACGTAACATAAGCCTCTTGCTTGTAGTTGTTAGCTAAGCCAAATTCATATTTTGGGCAGCCAGTAAGATATTTGCGTTACGATCATGGGAGTTTTCGTTAAAGCACTAAGTAATAAATGGGTATTCTTCATAAAAATGATTGATGAATAATCAAAATTCCTCAAATAGTGATTTATAATCCGCCAATAAATCGACCTGCCACTAATACCTGATGTGCATCATACTTAGATTTAATTGCTTTCATTAGAGAAAAATTTTTATCTGGTTCTCCCCAAATTAGCGCTGGTTCTCGCAAATAAATTGGTGCCTGATAAATCACCATGTTGGCTTGATAATTTTCCACGATTTGGCGAATTGTTACGATTTGAGATCTCCAGCGATCTTTATTTACATGATCTTCGTTTAAATCAGTCCAACAAATATAGATAATCCCATTACCAGTATGTGCCCGAATGGTTATTGATAAATTATTTTCAACCGAGTATTTTTCAACAGCATTGACCAGATGTCCAAAATTTGATTTTGGTAGTGATATTTGTGAATGAATAGCACCATTAGCTTTTTCATTACATGGCATTTTCGAATTTACTTTATTCCAAAAATCTGCTTCATCGATATCTGAAAAAAGATGGATATGTTTGGCACCATTTTTCAAAACAATCTGCTGCAATCTTTCAACGGTTGTAGTTACCATTTCGGGATGTCCTTTTACACTAAGTAACAGAGAATGCAATTTATTAGCAGAATAGTCGTTACCTAAATTCTGCATGACAAATGGTAAATTAAAATATTCACATCGACAGATGTGCAAATTTGATGAGCATATTAATTTTACTAAAGAAGGAATCTTGTCAAATTGGTCGAAATCAGCCCATAATGTCTGGCTTTTCTCTGATAACGGAAAAAGTTTAAATGTGATTTCTGTGATAACTCCCAATGTTCCCATCGAACCAATAAAAAGCTTGCTCAAATCATATCCTGCTACGTTTTTAACAGTTTTGCCTCCTGCGCGGATTATCGAACCATCAGGTAGAACAACTTTCATTCCCAGAATCAAATCGCGACAGTTTCCATACTGCATCTTTAATGATCCTGAGCTATTTGTAGCAACAATTCCTCCCAGGGTACGCTTTTCAGCATTTATTGGATCTAATGGCAAAAATTGTCCCTTTTTCTTTAAAAATTTTTGTAACTGGTATAAAGTAACACCAGATTCAACTGTAACGATGAGATCTGCTGCCTCATGCTCAACTATCCTATTCATTCGACTTATTGAAATGCACCAATCTGGATTTTCAATTTTTGAACCGAAATTGGATTGACTACTGTTACCCGAGATCAATATCTTATTGCTTTTATGCTGTGCCTGTTTAATTATTTCAGATACCTGATCGATCGAAGTTGGAAATATTACAGTCAAGGGGGTTTTACCCCCAACCGAATGTATTTTCAGATCTCTTGATGAATTAGAAATTGCGTCCTCAGCGATAAATTTTGTTAAGTTGTCTCTCATTTTTCCTGGTCTTTATTTATCTGATTTTTTGTATTCAAAATATTGATAACAGATTTTTTCTCAGAAACCATATTTTAGCCAATAAACCGATTACCTAAATATTATCCACTTCTGTTGCTGGAAAAATTTTGTTTGGATTCAAAATGCCTTTTGGATCAAATATGGTTTTTATTTTTTGCATTGTGTTCAGTTCCTGGTTGTTAAACAATACTTTCATCGATGCTTTCTTCTCCAATCCAATTCCGTGTTCGCCGCTAATCGTCCCCCCAGCTTTGATACATACCTTTAAAATTTCATCACATGCTTTTTTAACTTTCTTCGTATCAACAGGGTTTCGGTCGTCAAATAAAATAAATGGATGTAGATTGCCATCTCCTGCATGAAATACATTGCCTACTTTAAGATCATATTTTCCGCAAATGTCCATTACTTCTTTAAGAACTGCCGGTACTTTGCTTCGGGGGACTGTTCCATCAGCGATCATCACTGATGGTTGCAGCATTGTTAGAGACCCAAAGGACAACCTTCTTCCTTTCCAAAGGGAGTCTCGTTGGTCACTGGTTGTTGCGGATTCTATTTTGTAAGCGCCATTTTTTTTGCATACTGTCGTGACTTCATTGGCCAAGCTTTCCATTCCTGCAATCGGACCATCCAGTTCTACAAGGAGCACGGCTTCTGCATCCTCGGGATAACCTAAATGATGAGTAGATTCTACAGTCTCAATAATTGGCTTATCCATTATTTCCAGTGTTGCTGGAATAATTCCTTCTGCAATAATGTCACTAACCGCTTGAGCTGCCTGTTCCATACTGTTAAAAATTACCAGCATTGTCTTGATTCCTTCTGGCAAAGGAAGAATCTTTACAATTATTTTCGTCACTATACCGAGTGTACCCTCAGAACCGATTAGTAAGCTCATCAGGTCATAACCAGGATATTGTTCTGCTTTCCCACCTATTTGTAGAACTTCACCATCGGCAGTAACAATTTCCAAGCCCAGAATATGGTTAATTGTAACGCCATATTTCAAGCAATGTGGACCTCCTGCATTTTCAGCAACATTGCCACCAATTGTGGATACTCTTTGGCTGGCAGGATCGGGCGCAAAATAAAATCCATAAGGAGCAAGTGCAGTTTGTAAATCAAGGTTGTACACACCGGGCTCTACAATGGCACAGTGGTTTTCAAGATCAATTTCTAAAATATGATTCAGGTGAGAGAATTGAATAATTATTCCACCACAAATTGCCACTGAGCCGCCACTCAAATTTGTGCCAGAACCTCTTGGAATTAGCGGAATGTCATACTGACGACATAAATCCACTAATTTAACGATTTGTTCAGTGGATTGAGGAAACACCACTGCATCAGGTAAACCACGATCTAAAGAGGCATCATACTGATAAAAAACAAGGTCTTTATATTTAGACAGCACATTTTTACTTCCAAAAATTTTGTTTAATTTTTTAAGAACTTTTTTATTAAGCATCAGGACCTCGGAAGAAAATATTTAGGAAGTGAAATTAAATAATTTTCTTAATTGTATTTTATCTCTCAAAAAATTAAATTCTTATGAGACCATAGTGAGTATCTTATTTTATCTCACTTCATTAACAATGGTATTTTTAAATCAACATTGCAATATACAACTTCTATCTAAGCGAAACAAGGTAAATTTTAATTTGAATATAGAAACAAAAACTTGAGCAAGCCAGATGCAAAATGGATGAAGCTCTACGATAAAAGATCAACGAATCTTTGACTTCAGATGAAGATATTTGATGTTAATATTGAACAATCTGGTACATATTTATGTACCAAAAAGAACATTCTTCCAGAACTAATTAAGATCAAAATTTAATATTTATTTTACGATGGAACGCACTTGTGAGATTAACAAAACAATTTCATCAATATATAGACATTAAATTGATTTAAATGTCAATATACAGTATTATTGATAAAATTGAAGGGTTTCTAAATCAAAGGAGAGATTATGCTCTGATAAGAAAACCTGGTATAATATGTTTCAACAGCTTTGGAATGACATTTGTAATTAAGAAGATAGAAAATAAACCAGGAGGAAATAATAATGGAAAGAAAATCGATTCTGACATTAGTGGCGCTTATAATAATGCTTGTTATATTTGCCAGTTCTGTTTTGGCTCAGCCGAGACAAAGACGATTCAAGAAACGCCCAGGAATTCAACAGACCTCTTCAATAGGTGCTCGTTTTGGAAATGATTTTAAAAACGATCAATATTTTGTTGGCGGACAATTCCGGCTGCCAGTAGGAATCTTCTGGAGGTTCACTCCCAGCGCTGATTACTATTTCACAGATAATGATTCAAAAAGATGGCAGTTTAATGGAGATTTGATTTTTAAGCCGCGCCCTTTTGGTCCATTGTTTTTAGGAGGAGGAGTCGCTGTTCAATACCTTACTTTAGATAAAAAAAGTGATGTCGGAGGAAATGCACTTGTTGGACTTGAGTTCATTGGTAGAAGGCTGCCTGTCATGACACCATACATCCAGGCTCGATGGACGTTTTTGCCACATGAGCAATACTTTTCGCTATTAGCTGGTATAAATTTTATCTTGCGCTAACTACTCATTTTTTTAAAAACTTCTCGTCCCCTAAATAGCCCTGGTCGATTTCGGCTGGGGCTTTGTTTTAGTTATTAAGGGAGTGAGGTAAAATAGAATAGTCGTTTCTGTTCTGAAATTTATGAGTTCATTCTAAAAAAAATAGGAATATCACCAATCAATATCCAATGGTTTTATTAAGGAAAAATCTTCCCGGGATTCAATATATTCAGAGGATCAAAAATCTTTTTGATTTCTCGTTGAAGTTGAATAGATTGATCCGATAGTTCAAGTCTCAGAAAGGATTTTTTAGTAATTCCAATTCCATGCTCGCCGGAGATAGTCCCACCTAACTGAAGCACTAGCTTAAAAATTTCTCCTGCTGCTTTTTCAGCTTGATGAATAATTTGATTATTTTTCTCCTGACAGATGAGATTAACATGGACATTACCATCACCAAGATGACCAAAATTGAAATTATCGAGTCTGTATTTTTTACAAATTTTTTCACACCCTGCGATAAGTTCTGGTATTTGTGTAATGGGAACCGTCACATCTTCAGCGCGTTTGAAATCGTTGCCTTCTTTGATTAGATCGCGCAATTTACGCCGCACCTCCCAGAGTCCTGCTCTTCGTTCTGAGCCTTCAGCGATTAGCACATCCAGAGCCTTATTGTTCAGGCAAACCTCTCCAACAATTTCAATCTGACGATCCAGATGTTCTGGCTCACCATCGAGATCGATAATTAAAAGTGATGAGCTTTCTTTTGGGATTTTAATTGGAATTCGATCCCTGATAATTTCCACACATGCGGGATCCAAAAATTCTAAAGCGGCAGGAACAATTCGTTTCCGCGTTATACCCGAAAGATTTGAGACCAATGAATTGATATCAGGGAACAACGCAAGTAGAGTTATAATTTTAGCAGGTAACGGAATGAGTCTTAATGTTGCCTCTATTACGACTGCCAGGGTACCTTCAGAACCGATAATCAAATTTGTTAGATCATATCCCACAACACCTTTCCTGGTTTTCACACCGGTACTTAATATTGTTCCGTCAGGTAATACGACTTTCAAACCCAGAACGTAATCTCGAGTCGTTCCATATTTATAACAGTGAGGCCCGCCGGCGTCTTCGGCAATATTGCCACCGACGGATGATGTCTCATAACTGGCGGGATCCGGTGGGTAATACAATCCTTTCTCTTCCACAGCCTCATGCAAATGAAGATTGATTACACCAGATTGAACAACAGCTATCATATTGATTTCATCAATTTCAATGATTTTATTCATCCGTAAGGAAGAAAGGATAATCCCACCCTCTGCTGCTAAAGCCCCACCGCTCAGACCAGTCCCGGTGCCCCTTGGAATGACTGGGAGCCGATAGACTGAAGCCAATTTCATCAATTCAGATATCTGTTCCGCTGTTTCAGGCTCAACCACCAGGTCAGGCAAGAATCGGAATTCAGTTCCGTCGAAATTATATGCCTCTAATCGCTCTAAGTCGGTGTAGACATATTTTTCACCAATCGCTTGTTCTAATTTCCTAACAAATTCATTGATGATTTTTGGTTTTTGTTCCATCAGTTTAGATTTTAATATGCGGTATTATTTTTCTCAAATCTCCAACTTATAGCAACGACCCAACAGCGTATTATTACCTAAACAGTAAAATTCTTGCCAATGAGCGAAAAAATTTAACCGCGAATTCCAGTAATTACTCAAATTACGCGAATCCGTTAGAACGGATTATAGCGGTCTTGGATCTTTTTGGTTCTGATTTGTCCAGGTTAGGATAATTACACATTTTTTTTATAGATACCCAATATCTGTTCCAATTCCTCTCTTTCCACGATCTCAACTTCCAGCAGTTTTTTTGCTAATGTCTCAAGCTGTTTTCGTTTCTTGAGGAGCAAATTTTTAACATTGTTATAGGCATTCTCGATAATTGTGCGGACTTCATTATCAATTTCAGCAGCAATCTGTTCACTGTATGGTTTTTCTTCGGGCATCTGGTATCCCATATACATAGATTTCTGACTACTTCCATAAGATAGCGGCCCCAATTTTTCACTCATTCCGTATTCAACAACCATGGATCGTGCAATTTGTGTGGCTCGTTCTAAATCATTCTGTGCGCCGGTGGAGATTTCTTTAAAAATGATTTCTTCAGCAACCCTGCCACCAAACATAACTTTCAAGCGACTTTCAAGTTCAGATTTAGTCATTAAATAACGGTCTTCAGTCGGCAACTGCAACGTATAGCCCAGCGCTGCTACGCCACGGGGGATGATCGAAACGCGATGGACTGGATCGGTATTGGGGAGACTTGCACCAACAATCGCATGTCCTGCTTCATGATAGGCTACAATTTCTTTTTCGTGTTTATTAAGCACACGACTCTTTCGCTCCAAACCAGCAGTGACACGGTCAATTGCTTCCTCTAAGTCCTGCATTGAGACTTCCTTTTTTCCTTCTCTTGCTGCTAATAGAGCTGCTTCATTCACCACATTGGCTAAATCGGCGCCGACGAATCCTGGTGTCCTTGCTGCAATAATTCTCAAATCAACATGCTTTTCCAGTTTCACATTTCTGGAGTGGACTTTAAGAATTGCCTCTCTACCATTAATATCGGGACGGTCAACTACCACCTGACGGTCAAATCGACCGGGGCGCAACAGGGCAAGATCAAGAATTTCGGGTCGGTTGGTCGCTGCCATAATGATCACACCAATATTGGGATCGAATCCATCCATTTCTGTCAATAATTGATTCAGCGTCTGCTCCCGTTCATCATGCCCCCCGCTGATTGGACTGATGCTTCTTGCTTTTCCCAATGCATCTAATTCATCAATAAAAATAATACAGGGGGAACGTTGCGCTGCCTGTTGAAAAAGATCGCGGACACGTGCAGCACCAACCCCAACGAACATTTCTACAAAATCTGAGCCTGATAGGGAGAAAAAAGGTACCCCCGCTTCGCCAGCTACTGCTTTTGCCAGTAAAGTTTTTCCTGTTCCGGGAGCACCCACGAGTAACACACCTTTTGGAATTCTGCCTCCCAGCGATTGGAATTTCGACGGATTTTTCAGAAATTCAACAATTTCGCTTACCTCCTGCACAGCCTCATCGATGCCAGCAACGTCTTTAAATGTAATTCCAATCTTTCCCTCGACGTATACTTTAGCTTTGCTTTTGCCAATGGACATCATTCCGCCAGTGGGATTCATTCTTCGAAAGACAAACCCCCAGATTGCTACAAGAATTAAAAGGGGAAAAATCCATATTAATAAAAAGTTTAAAAACCATCCTCGCTCTGGCTTGCCGCTAAATTTGATCCCCATATTTTCCAATTGACTGACCAGTTCCGGGTCGTCCACTCGTGTCGTTTGGAAATTTGTAACTGCAAGTTTTTTCTCCAGTTCTTTTCGTTCCTTATCTTTCGCGCCTGATTGTAGTGAGTCTATTTTAGTCCAGAAATTACGGCATTGATTTTTCATTATCTCTGTGGTGGAACAGGTATCAATGGAAAATCCAAATGTTGCCCTGAGAGAATCCAAAATTACGGGATTGCTAATATAGGTTCCGGTAATTTTTTCAGGTCCGATGAGGCATTCCTTTACCTGCCCTTTTCTAACCAGATCTTTAAATTCGCTGTAGGGCAATGTTTGTATTGTTTGTTTAAACAAAAACGACTCCACAATGTACATGACCAGAATGCCAAATAGAATATACCAGATCGAAAAATGCACCCTTTTTTCCAGAATTTTCTTTGGCTTTTTGTTTTGTTGATTCATTATAAATTATTCCAAGATTTTTTTATTTGATGAAGATTTAAATTGTTAAAATTGTCTATTTTTCAAACGAGTTCCAAACAATATTTTTTTCAAAGATTTTCGATTAGCCGGATGCCACGGCTTTTTTAAAATATGTTCAGCAAACAATTTATCTATTTTAACGAGCTCAATATTAAAAGAGTTCATATTAAGAATATTCTGCTTTTTGAATTCATAGCCCTCGGCAAGATTTGTGAAGTTTAGTCGGCAATAGTCAATAAATGTTCTTTCAGCTTCTCGATAGAGAATTGGAAGACCGTGGGTGCGGCAGATAATTGGTCGAGCTGGATAGATCACACAGCGATCTCTTAATAATAAGGGACAGGTTTCATCATTATCCTTATTTAGCTTTTTAAGTCTTTTAATTTTTTGATCGGATAAGGTAAGTAACTGCTGTTCAACAATATATGATTCAACAGCACAAACCGTGCGTTCAACTTGACAGCACTGGCTACATCCTGGTTTACAGACCAGGTGTTCCATGTAAAGCGCTGCTAATTTTTGGCAGGTTGAATCGACTTTAAAGATGAGATTTTGGTATAGGTATAGAATTTCATCTAATAACATTCAAAAAAATGCTCCCCTCATTAGTAAGCATAATAATAATTTTTTGAATAAAAGTCAAGTAAGATTTTTCTGAAAATTTTCTAATAAGTTATGAATTATTAATTACTACAATATATAGAGAAATATTTATATTACTCCCACAGATATAGCTATAAAAGTGAATGTTAGAAAAAAATTTTTCATTTTTTATTTGCAATTCTCACTTTTATCACTTATTTTAGTGCTCGAGTTCGCACAAATTTTTTTGAAATTACATAACGTAATGGTTTATAGTTAACTTAAGAGTGAAACTAATTATGAAGAAATCAATCGGAGCTAAAACTATTGTTTTCCCTACACCGGTTTTTGTGGTTGGAACCTATAACAGATCTGGAATTCCTAATGTCATGACTGCTGCCTGGGGCGGAATTTGTTGTTCAGAGCCACCTTGTATTGGTGTTTCTCTTCGCAAGGCGACCTATAGCTTTAGTAACATCATCTTAAGCAAAGCGTTTACGATCAACATACCTTCTGAAAAACATGTTAAAGAAGCCGATTATTTCGGAATTTTTTCAGGTAGGAATGTGGATAAGTTTGTGAATACCGGTTTAACCCCGGTAAAAAGCGAAATTGTAAATGCTCCTTATATAAACGAATTTCCACTTGTTCTCGAATGCAAGTTATACCACAAATTTGAATTGGGATTGCATACTCAGTTTGTCGGGGAAATATTAGATGTTAAAGTTGATGAAGATGTACTAACAAAAGATGGCAATCCTGATATTGAAAAAGTAAGACCGATTATTTTTGCACCGGGAGATCGCACTTACCATGGGATCGGTCAACTTTTGGGAAAAGGATTTTCGATTGGGAAAGAATTCAAGGATTAAAAGAGTAACTATTCAGTGTATCAAAACAAAACAATTAATTTCAATAATAAAATTGGCATTAAATTGAGACGGATTGCTGGAGTATTGGATTTTTTGATTCCTGAAAATCTTCATAACTCCGAATCAAGTTATGTTAAATATCTCGTATCAAAAAGCTGAGTTAAAAACGAAGGAGAAAGTTAGTTGACAAACTTATTCACATTCCACCTCAATAATTTCTTGATCCCGAACACAAAATGCAGCATCTACGTAATTGCTGTCTTCTACTTTGATATTTTGAAAGGCGATTTCTTTTCCTGAAAGTTTCACTTTTTTAGCTGATTTCATTGCGGGTAGCAGCAAATGAAGCTGCACCTCAGACTCTCCTTCCAATGCTAATTTTATTTGATTGGTATTCGGATGCCATTTAAAGTTGTAATTTATACCAAAATCTGAAGCGCCGTATCCAACTTGGACAGTGGCGTTTTCTATCCCTGCGATTATCCAGCGGGGAGTCAGTTTTATATTTTTGAATAGACATGATTCATCAACAACACCAACCAATCCCTCAATAAAAGCGTAGAGCATAGCCGAAGATCCCCAGCCATCAGTTGGCGTGGCATCCGGGCTGGTGCTGGTCTCCAATGAAGAAGGCGTTCCATCTGGAAAATACCAGAGATAAGTTTCATCTTTTTCGTATATCATTTCTGCATACGTCAATATCGTTTCCAGACCATATTTTTCAAAGCCATGTTCGAATGCTGCACGGGCTAATTCCCCCCCGACGAGAGGCATAATTCCGCCATTACAGTAAGCGCCGCCAACCAATTTTGGATCACCAAATAAACCATCTGGAAATGGCGGATCAATAGAAAACCATTCAGCAAAAGCGCCTGTTTCCTTTTTTCGTTTTTGGTATTCCTGGATGATTTTCGCAGCCATATCGTGACTCGGCAGCCCCCGATTAATGTTCATCGGATTGGATAAAGAGAGCTGTTCAGATTCATTTGCACCACGAATTTTGAAATCATCTAGCGGCACACGGTGACGGTAAAATCTGCCATTCCAGCAAAGTCGATTTGTTCTATCCCGAATCCCTCTGCCTATTTCTCTCCAATAATCTGCCCGATCTTGATTTTTCAGATACTGGTAAATTTTTGAAAGCAGAATACAGACTTCATAGTAGCCGGAGTTATCCCCATGCATAATTCCCCAATGCGTTTTATCTGAAATTTGAAAATTCAGCCATTGCTGATTCGCATCAACAAAATCAAAATCCCAGGTATCAATGGTATAAGCTCTTTTAACCAGCTTATGTTCTTTTGACCAGCGCCAGGGATGGGCGAAAATATATTTCATGGCTTTTTCAGCATGAGGTAATATTTCTCTAATCCAATCATCATCACCGGTTGCCTGCCCGGCTAAATACAGCGCTTTAATGAACCGAAATTCAACATCTGCTTCAACAGGAACCCTTACATACTTGGTCCAATTTTCTCTATCCATTGCGCAAGAGACGAAATCAAACAGTGAGCCGTTAGCCCTCTGGGTGTTGGCGAAATGAGTAACTGCGCTGGTCATATCTTTTTCAAAATAACGGGCGCCTCGTAGTATATCTGAGTGGTCCCGAATCCAGATTGCATTGCAGTCAGGACTACGGTAGCCATAAACCCGTTCACCATCAATCTTGTATAAGACTTGATCTTGCTCCAAAAAATTCTTTATGGTAGGATAGAAATTATCGTAAATCGGATTTCCAGTTATTATTTTCGTTTCCAGGTTCTACACTCCTTTGTTTTCGAGATATTAAAATTACATGGTATTCGCTGCCAACTGTAAAGGTTCCTCGTTTCGAACTTTCAATATTTTTAAAACAATTGGATAAATGATTATGCACCAAATATATCCAAAAATTGGATCCATCGCATAATGATGCCCTAAATAAACAGTTGCAAAACCGACTGCTAAAGACCAGGGTAATAAAACATATCCCAATTTTCTATTATATCTAAGTGCAGCAAATGCCCAGGCTAATGTAGCTGATACATGAGAAGATGGAAAGGTTCCTCCAATTTGAGCGCCATGTGCCTGGGTTATTTTTGTAATGTAATAGAAAAGATAACCTGAATAATGATTTGTACTTAAGCTGCTGATCCTCTCTGTCATAAATGGAGCGAGAACAGGAAATATAAAAAAAAGTACAAAGTTGGATAAATGGACTGCCGAACCAAGAGCAAAAGCTGCAAATGTCTCTTTATATTTTTTTTGAATAAATAGTGTCAAACCTACTATTGGCATGAAAAGGAAATAGGTATCATAAAAAAAGTGCATGAATTCATCGAGCCAGGGGCGATAGAATTGTTGAAACCAAATTGGAGGATAGACATCAAAAATAAAATAATCCAATCGAATAATCATTTCAGTCGCCCAAAAATTGCCGAAAAACATCCGTGAAAGTGCTCCGATTTCGCTCCAACCATATAAAACAATAGCAATCGGATAAAAAGCCCTGGCAAACCATAAAAATTTATTTTGAGGTTTATTTTCGCCCGCCCTTACAATTTCCAAAATTGTCAAAATAACAACTGCATGAATTAGAATATAAACAAAATAATTTGGGACTTCTTTATGGAAAAAAATGAGTAATATTCCAACCAAACCAAAATATCCGATAAAAATGATATCGACCAGCCTAAATTTTACATTATTATATCTTTTTATTGTAAATGTTTTGAATTTTTTCATTCAAATATTCCTCACTCCAAAACATAATTAAAGCAACTCCCTAAATTTTTCTATATCAAATTATAATAAACAGATCGAGAAGGACGCCGATTAAATAGTGTAAAATAAAAATCCAGAGAATGGAGTGTGTTCTAACTGCAATTATACCGAATAAAATTCCTGCTGCGATGGAAGCGAAAATTTCGCCTGTCGGCAGCCCGACATGCCATAAACAGGAGGGAATGGTTTGGATGCAGATTGCCAGCCAATCACCGACATATTTTTTCAATCCAAATAAAATAAAACCGCGAAAGAAAAATTCCCAGGCTGTATAGAAAAATAATCCGCGAAGAATTTCAAACCTTAGGAAGTTAAAAATCGAATCGCCTGCTGTTTTATCAAAAGGGTAAGCATCTCTAAATTCCGGTACCTGCGCCGATGGAAAAAGCATCAGTCCAGTGATGATAAGTAGTAATATTATCGAAAGTGGAAGTCCATTTCGCCAATCACCGAATCGAATTCCATAATCCTTCAGCGCTTCTTTAAAAACCAATTTGATAATTAATAATGGAATAATTCCCATCAAAAAGAACATGGAGAAGAACATAAAAGTGGAAGTTTCGAATTCGCCGAATGAAGGAAATGTTTTTTGTGCGAATTCAATAGAACCAAGATAGAGATGAACCGTAGGCAGAATAGCAGAGAGAAGGAGTATAAGTGTTGGTTTTAGTTGGTCATGGGTATACAATCCTTGGGGGTGAATTCCCATGAATAGCTTTTTTAGCATGACTCCTCAAATTGGTTAATCATAGAATTGTATTTGGTCAGCAATCTACATTAGATGCATTAAAAACCAGGCTTCTCTTAGAAAATTGGTTTGTTTGCCTTTAATACTATCAAACTTCATTTGACTAAATTCATTCACATGCCTTAGAATATTATTACCCAAATTAAATTCTAATTTTCTTGTTTTGTTCCAACAAATAGGTCTCTCCCTTCAAAATCTTCAATAATCTTCGCATTGAATTTCACATCCTCAAGTAGTCTTAGCCAGACATCCCGTTTGAACAATCCCAAAACATGTCGATCATACTTAATTTGAGTATTCTTCCCTTGTTCATGTAGTAAAATGGCAAATTCAACTATATATTCAGTATCTTCCTTATCTGGATCAAAAGTCCATTCCAAGTATCGCATTCCCCTGCTATTACTGTCTTTGCCGCCATGATCTGTATAAGGTTTGAAAGTTTCAAATACAAAATCCGGGGCAAACAGCGCAACTCCCCCTGGCTTACAATGGATAAAAGTTGTTTCCATTACCTGTTGCAGTTCTTCTTCTTTTGTAATATACACTATGGCATCATGGATGAAAACGCCATCAAATATTCGATTTAGCCGTATGGATCGCATATCTCCGATAATATGTTCGCATTCGGGATTTGTCTTATGGCTCACTTCAAGCATACCAGGGGAGATATCAACCAGGGTTATCGAAAAATCGTTCTTAAGGAAGAAAGCATTGTTTCCGCCGCCGCTGCCCAATTCAAGGATTGTTTTTGGATTTTGAGAAGAATATTTTAAAAATGTTTGCTTGTAAAATGCAGCCTCATCTTTATAGTCCTCTATTGGGGAAAGAAGATGCCACCAGGAACTGAGTTCGCTGTATAGAGATACTATTTTATTGTTCGAATTCATTTCACCATTTATAATTCAGCTTTTGCTAATTTAAAAAATAAACCACAGATCACAAAGAGTGAGCAAATAATACATAGAAAGAAACAGATATTTAACAATCATCTGGAAATTAATAATATCCAATCCTGACAATTCACGACTAAAATGATTAGATAGCGCCATAACACAGATTATACTGATCTCCGCGGATTTTTATTTGGTATTTATTCGCGTAAATTTGCGTCATCAATGTGATCAGTGATATTATATAATAGGCTTTCCTCTGACTGAAAAGTTGTTATATCAAAGAAACAGCTTCTAAACATTTATTTATCCATTGGAGAACGATATGCAATTTGCACAAATTGATTCTCAATACTACTGCGGGATTGACTTGCATTCCCGAACCATGTTCGCTACCATCATGGATAAAGCTGGCAAAATTTATTTCAGACAAAACATGGAAAATAATTTTGATGTTTTTCTAAAACACATTCTGCCCTATCTACCTGATGTGGCAGTTGGTGTTGAATCCACCTACAATTGGTATTGGCTAGCTGATGGATGTCATCAGATGAAAATTCCATTCTATCTTGGTCACGCCCTTTATATGAAGGCCATCTCTGGTGGCAAAAAGAAAAATGACCGAATCGATTCCAAAACATTGGCCAATTTGAGGCGGGGCAATCTTTTTCCACCAGCTTACGCCTATCCCCGAGAGATGCGACCGACACGTGACCTTTTGCGGTGCCGCAATTATTATGTCTCACTCCGATCCGGAGCCAATACCCATATATCCAGGGAACCTTCTCTCAACAAGCGATACTTGATGTCAATGGCTGGGACATCAAAAACAAAAAGAGTCATCGTTCGCTGATTGAACGATTTGATGATCCGGTTCAACAATTGGCCTTTGGTTGTGATCTCGACTTAATGGAAGCTCTGGATCTTATTATCAATAAGTTAGAAAAAAAGATTCGTGCCCAGGCGAACCATCATGATCCCAAAGCATTCGCGATACTCCAGTCAACTCCCGGTATCGGTGATATCTTGTCGTTGACTGTCTTATATGAAATCCATAAGATCGATCGTTTTCCAGCAGTGCAAAATTTTTTTTCCTACTGTCGAGTTGTGAGATGTGAAAGAACTTCCAACGGCAAATCAACTGGAGGGGGCAATGCTAAAATCGGAAATCCCTATTTGAAATGGGCGTTCAATCAGATTATTTTCAAAGCCCAGTCTCAATCGCCACTGATTAAGCGTTATTATGAACGACTGATCTGCAAACATGGCTTCCGCAAAGCCTAGGGCATTATGGGATACAAATTTGCCGTTACGGAGTATTATATGTTAAAAAATGGTCAAGCCTTTGATGAAGCTAGATTTTTAAATTCTATGAAGATATAATTAAATAATGGGGTTAGGTCGTTAACTCGATATAGAACTGGTCAGGCATGTCCGGATCCGCCCAGGCGGACCCAGCCATTGATCCGTGATTGGGAAGCGACCTTTACCCCTTAAATGAAACAACTGAAACGATAACTCTGGATCATCTGCCCTTTGCTTGACCTCCAATTAATTGTAAAAAAGCCAGTCTCGTAGGAACGAAATGTTTAAAAACAGATAAGTGTCCAGAATTTTTAAAAGTCCCTTTAGTTTCGTCGCCTGATTTTAATTTTTTTATCAATTCGCTGTCCATAACTTTGTTCATTAGGTAACTGGGTAATTAGTGGAGTAGGCAATTAGGTAATTGCTCAGATCCCCAATTACATTGTTACCCCATTACCTCATAATCCTATTACCTAATTACCCAATTACCTAATCAACTAATTACCAGAAGGGTCAGCATATTTTGCCCCAGCGATCATGTCATACAAACCATCCCCATTTACATCGCCAGATGCCACGGAAATTCCAGATCGATCAGCTATGTTTTTACCATACATGGTAATATCCGCCAATGTTGTACTCAGATCGAATTCTTTTGTTGGTCGAAAACGAGATGATCCGTATACAACGTATACCTCTTCCCTTTTTCCAGTGCCGAATTTACCAGGTGCGCCGATGATCATGTCCTGGAATCCATCGCCATTGATATCGCCATGCCAATAATAAAAATTTTTTTTAATAAAATCAATCCTTTTTTGTAGATACGAAAACAATCCTCCAAATTCATCTATTCTCAATAGCCAATGAAAAAGAGTTTTTATTGTTCCATCAGCTAAAAAACCACAACCTTAGACTGAAACACATTAATCCATATGTTTTCAGGTGCTCGATTGCTAGTTGTCTGAAGAAGAAGGGTTTCTTAGCGGAGTGGATTTTGAATTTTTTGGAGCTTTCCTCTTATAAGACGAAGATGGCTGTTTACAGGAAATTATTCTATAGCGATATGCGGCAAGAAGAAGAAAAAAATAACAAGTAAGTACAAAACGCTAACTCATTGAAACCTGGATGTTCGAGATTCTGATATTTAGTTGAATAATTTTGAAAGCTATTTAATCTCACTCCCTCAATATCCAAAAACATAAGTTTGGCGGTAACTTACCATGCCCAAAGATAGTTCGCTTTCGCCGAAATCCTTCCAGCGACGGATTCTGTTTACAATACAATTTAACATCGGCTCATAGTCAATTGTTGATTGCAGAATATTAACCTGTGTAACGCTGCCTGCTGGATTTACTGAAAATCGAACAACTACTTTTCCTTTCAAAATTGGATCTTTTTTTAAAGCTTGCTTGTAACAATCCTGAATAGTTCGATTGTGAGAAAGAATTACTTTCGTAACATTTTCAGCTTTGCGAGCAGAAGCTTTGCTACCGGTTTTACTGAGCTCTGAGGCTGAAACATCCTCTAATTCAGTGTTTTTTGCCACTGTGCGATAGGTAACCTTTCCCAAAGGTGTCATTGAAGATCGCACCTCGTCAATGGAAACATCGCTTTTGGAGCCTTTTAATTTGCTATAAGGCATGGAGCCGCCTGCTAAATCCGAACCAGTTCCCCTCCCTGATCCTTGTTTTAAATTACTGACATTTACATTTTCTAATGAACCTTCCAAATAAAGCGCGTTTCGATCTCCTTGTGCAAATATTTCTTGTAGCTCGTCATTTGAAACTTTATTTCTATCACTGGTGATATATTGTAATAAACCCTGGGAACCTATTCTTTCTGGTGTTTTATTGCCATA
>SMTZ1_10002627_pt1 | contig 18071 bp, 15 predicted proteins | sample DeeMarSWOR136_30_FD_25667 | JGI IMG/M metagenome (IMG submission 25667)
CCTCTTTTCTTGCCAGAAAGGTTAATATTTTTACGTCTATCCTTTGCAAAAACTACCTTATCCTTAAATGCTGCCTTATACAATTCATCGTCATAAAAGCGAGGGTGATGATCGTAATGATAATGAGAAACAACAATAGTATCTACATCTTTTACTAGGTTTATTATTTGCCCTCTAGCAAGCCTTTTAGCCAACTTTTCCTCATCTGAAGGAGGAAGCCCATATCTCCTTGGACCTAACGCAACACCAGGATCAATAAACACCCTATTTTTACTCGTAACTACTAAAGTAGCCATAGCCCTAACACCAAAAGAGTCAAAAGCTATAGGCAAAATCCTCAAAAAAAGCCCCCAGAAAATAAAAAATGTTTGACTATAATGATGAAACTTTTCTCTTCCTTTCAACTTTATAATAATGAATAACTTTTACTGCAATAACCAATGCTATCATTATAACAATCCAAAGAAACTTGAAATCGACTAGCTTTGGAATTATGCTTTCGATTGTATAGATATTATCATCTGAAGAAAGAATATAAAACTCATTATCTTTGTCCACACCAAACGAATTAATCCATAGAGTCGAATCCATGAGCACGCTATTATCTAGAACAGAAACATCGGCAGGAGTTGCACCATTGTAAGAAAGACCCCAAATAAGCCCTGACCCAAAGTCACCATAGATATAGATACCTTCTAAATCATCATTGAACTTTTCACCACGATAAACATATCCTCCAATAATAGCAGGAGCATTCCCAACAGAATGATCATACTCCCAAACAGGATCCATAAGCCCCGTTGAATTACATCCAGAGGAAGGATTAAAACAAAGCGATCCTTCTTTAATATTCCATCCATAATTTTTCCCCTTTTCAACAATATCGATCTCTTCCATTTCATTCTGACCAACATCACCAACCCAAAGCCACCCCGTTTCTGGATCAAAACTGAACCGCCATGGATTACGGAAGCCATAAGCAAAAATCTCCTCCCTATACCCCTCTAAATTATCAACAAATGGATTATCATCCGGAATGCCGTAATTTTCCCCGTTTGCAGGATTATCAACATCAACACGTAAAATATTTCCTAGTAGAGTAGTACGATTCTGAGCATTCCCTTCCGGATCTCCACCTCCGCCTCCATCCCCAGTTGCAATATAAAGATAACCATCTTTGGGGCTAAAAGCTAACTGCCCCGCTTTATGGTTACTATAATTAGGTTGAAGGATTTCTAGTAATACTAATTCGCTCTCATTGTTGGCTTGATTAGGATCTGTAAGGCTTAAATTATAGCGTGCAATAATTGAACGACGAGGATTGCTAGCAGCAGAATAATAAACATAAAAACACTTCGTATTGTTAAAATCAGGATGAAAAGCAACCCCCAATAAACCTTGTTCACCGTCCGCCCTTACTCGATCTTTTATATCTAAAAAGACCGCAGCGTCATCTGTATTCACAGAATTATTAAAAACCCAGATTACACCTGCTTTCTCAACCACAAATACCCGATTTGTTCCATCGTTAGCATATTGAAAATCTACCGGTTCTTCAAAAGAAAGGTTGGGAAAAGCATTCAAAAGATTAATTTCAAAATCGTTTTCCGCTGAAACTTGAAACGGAACTAAAGCTAACCATATGGTTCCACTTATTAAAAAGGAAAAAATCACTAATTTTAAAATGCGCCGTTTTTGCTTCACAAACCTCACCTTTAAAATAATAAAAGTAAAATAATAAGTTTAAGAAAAAATAATGTTCTTTAAGTTGATTTTCAGGACTTTTCCTCTATTAAAATATTTAGATTCTTATAGGAAGATTATTTTTTTAAATTAGAGAAATTAACTTATTTTACGTTTGATAATATTTTTGGAGGTTTTGGTTTTTGGCATGGGAAGAATATTTCAACAAAGCTTTTGTGTATTTAGAAAACGCAAAAAAATATGAAGGAAAACGGGATCACAAGGCTGCATTTTCTCTTGGATTTTCATCTATTGAATCTCTAATTAAAGGTTTCATCCTTAAAGAGATAGGCAGACCCCCCATGCACATTTCACAAGCGCTAAACGAAGAAAAAATGTTAGAAAAATTAAGAAAAATAATCTCAGAAGAGGACATAAGAAACATAAAAGCAATAGATGAAAAAATGAAAGCATTATACCAAAAAAAATATTCACCACGTATGGAAGAAACCGAAAAAATCCTAGAAATAATTGAAAAAATTGTCCAAAAACTAAATCCTTAATAAAAAAACTAAATAGAAAAAAAAAAGAAAGGGAAAGAAAAAAACATTTCAATCAGTGAAAGCTGCCTTGACATCTTTATCAAAAAGCAAATATCCCAGAATTATGAAACCAACACCTACTGCAACAGCATCTCCGTAAGTTTCCTGCTCCAAACCAATAGTGTATAGAGTGTAAGCGGCTAAACCGATAACTGCTAGGGTTATCAATATTCCTAGGATCCACGCCCATGTTTGAGTAAGCCAGAAACCTATAGCCATAAGGAGGGCGAAAATCCCGATCACAAGCGTTATATAACCTGCTGTCTCAACATCATCCGCAGTTACATCAGGATCATTAATATCAGCAGCAATCCCTGAAGGATCATCAACCATAGCATACCCAGCCAATAAAAGAAATATCGCAACAATGAACCCTAAAATAGCGATGATAGAAACACCAAGAGGCCTCGCATATTTTAAACCCATTTTAAAAACCTCTCAAAACAACATAAAATAAGAAATTCTTAAACCTTTCTTAAAAAAATAAGCGGAAGAATAATAGCTACTATATCGCTAATTTTGTTAATTAAATAAAATATTTTATAATAGTTTTCTAGTAAAATGTAAAATTTTAATAGATTGTTTTTTATATCTTAAAAACCCATTCCAAAATACCAGAAATAACACAAACAAAGAAAAAATATTTGGAGGTCCTATAAAATGGCCACAAAAGTAGGAATAGTATCAGGCTTCCTAGGCAGCGGAAAAACAACAGCAATTATAGAAATAGGGAAAATACTAGACTATGAATACGGACTAAAAAGCGCAATACTCATGAACGATATTGGTCAAGTTAATGTGGACAATGAATTTCTCGAGGGTATGGGCATGCAAGCATGCCAGGTTACAGGAAAATGTATCTGTTGCACGCTTGGTACAAGTTTTCAGGATACAATAAAAGTTCTACAAGAAAATTTTGACCCAGACGTTATACTAATCGAGCCAACTGGCATCGCTATACCTGAACGTGTTAGAGACCGGTTCCATGAAGGACTTTTTGGAGAAGGATTTGAAGTAGCCCCGCTCATAGTATTAGTGGATGGCTATAGATTCCTTGACTTTGCAGATACAATAGATGAACTTATAGAACGTCAAACAAAAGGCGTAGAAATCATCGCAATAAACAAGATGGATCTCGTAGATAATGAAGAAAAACTTGAAAAAATAAAAGAATCAGTTAAAAAAATCAACCCTAAAGCTTGCATAATGGAAATGTCTGCAAAAAATAAGGAAGGAATAGACATACTCGTAGAAGTTATTTTAGGAAAAAACGGAACAGCAAAAAATGCGTAACAAAAGGGATTTTAAACACCCTTTTTATCTATTTTTACCTATACTTTTCATAATGCTGAAAACTAACAAAGGAGAATATTTATCAAGCAAGAATAGAAAAAGAGGGAGAAGAAATTCGTATTAAAATAATCTATCATAACACAACTTATTAATTAAAACAAAACAAGGTTAAAAGCATAATAAAAAGATTCATAGAGAAACAGATAAAAGTCAAAATTTATATTTTTAAAAAATATCCCTTATACGAAAAGTGTTTTTTATCTTTGGAGGTTACATGATTTGACTGAAAAACCAATAAAAGTCGGGATAATATCAGGATTCCTAGGATCAGGTAAGACAACAACGTTAATAGAGGTTGGAAAACTTCTAGATACAGAATTTAACCTTAAATCAGCTATATTAATGAATGATGTAGGCGCTGCGCCAGTTGACGGAGAGTATCTCGAGGGTCTTGGCATTCAAGCTCGCAAGGTAAAAGCTGTGTCTATTCATTGACTTAGCTGCCGAGCTGGAGCTTGTATTTGCTGCACTTTAGGCCCATCGTTTCGCATCGCTATGACAGCAATCCGAGATAATTGGTTTGAGGGAGGAGAAGGTGTTGTTTTAATTGAACCGACGGGCATAGCGATTCCTTATCGAGTTAAAGGCCGTTTTACCGAGGTTTTTGGCGAAGGTTATGGGAGTTTTGAAATTGCTCCCCTCATTGTTTTGGTTGATGGGTATAAGTTTCTTGAATTTGTGGATACGATTGATGAACTTATAGAACGTCAGACGAAGGATGTTGAGTATATTATGATTAATAAGATGGATCTTATAGAGGATATGGAGAAACTTGACAAGATTAAAGCGATTATTCGTAGAATTAATCCTAAAGCTGAGATTCGGGAGATGTCTGCGAAGTTTGGTGAAGGTATCCGCGAGATTGTGAATATTATTATGAAGGAATCTTTGGGTCTTTTTGACTTAAAAGAGGAGGGATCTTCGCCTGATATAGATGCATAAGTTTTAGATATGGTCGGGATAAGAATGGATAAAACGACTACAGTTGATGATGAGAGTAAGAAGAAAGCTTCGAGCTCGAAGCCTGTAAGGACGCAACATCCTTCGGGTTTGGAGTCTGGTAGTTTAAAGATAGTGTTTTCGTTAGATGATTATGTGGATGTTAAACCAGCTTTGGAGGCGGCTCTTTTAAAAATCGGCGAAGTAGTTTTTGAGAGGAGTTCTAAGCTTATTGGGCATATTAAGTCTACGGTTATGTCGGTAATTGGTTCAGAAGAGTTAAGTTTGAAGGGTAGTTTGGTAGATTTGGGATTGGGAGTTGATTTCACTGGAAATTTGCCTGATAAGATTAATAATGCTGAGATTTATGTTCTTGCTGTTGTTTATGGTTTAGAGGAAGAAGAGCTAAATAAAATTGTTGAAGAAGCTATTACAGTGGCTTTTAAAGCTCATAAAATAAACTTTGAAATAGTTCCATATGAACATGTACATTAGCATTGATAGTTCAACTCTTTTAAAGCAGTTTAAAAGCCCTTTTTTATCTATTTTTTCTTATTTTATCTTAATGGGAGGAGAGAATGGGCGGTGATTAAAAAGTTATTAAATTACTAATTTATACTAGATATATATAGGTAATCTTTATATGTGATTATCAGAAATACACATATAAATCAAATGCTAGCCTGAGATGAGTTGTATGGTTGAAGAATTATGTCCTGTTAAAGAGACTATTAAGATTATTGGTAAAAAGTGGTATTTGATTATTATTTATGAGTTAACTAAGAGAGCGAAGGGTTTCAATGAGCTTAAAGAGTCGGTTAAAGGTATCTCTTCGAAAGTCCTTTCAGAGAGTTTGAAAAGATTGACAGAACGGGGTATTGCGGAAAGAAATGTTAAAGAAGAGTCGCCGATAAGAGTTGAGTATTATCTTACGGATAAGGGATTGGATTTAAAGACTATTTTTGAGTGTATGAAACATTGGGGTCTTAAATGGTCTATATGTGATGAAATAGACCAATTAATGACTTAAAAGACCTTTTAAGAAGTATAGTAATGAAAAACTTATCGTTTGTTTACTTTTTTTGTAGCGAAAAATTATTAGAACCTTTAAGAGATGGCGGTGAATAAAGAGAGTTTAAAATATCTTTCGTTTCTTTTTAACTTTATAACATAATTTCGATTAAATCTTTAATAGGTTTTGATAAGAGGTTTTATTTGATGATAGTTGTGATAGATTTAGGTAGTCAGTATGTTCATTTGATAGCACGGAGAATTCGTGAACTAGGAGTTTATAGTGAGATTGTTCCTCCTTCGATTTCGGTGGAGAAGCTTTCAAAGTTTTCGCCTGAGGGAGTTATTTTGAGCGGGGGTCCTGGTTCTGTTTATGATGAAAGTTCTCCTGGTATTGAATTTGAAATTCTTAATTTTTGTTCCGATAATAAAATTCCTGTCCTAGGTATTTGTTATGGGCATCAACTTTTAGCTTATATGCTTGGTGGGAGGGTGGAGCCTGGGAGGAAGAGGGAGTATGGGAAAAAACTCATTTTCATCAAAAGTCCAGATAGCCCTCTTTTTGAAGGCTGGGAGGAAAAAGAGACTGTTTGGATGAGTCATGGCGATCAGGTGATTGATTTGCCTCCTGATTTAAGGATTATAGCTTTTACTGATGAAAGTCCTCTCGCAGGTTTTGAGAGTTTTAATGGGGCTGTTTTTGGTGTTCAGTTTCATCCAGAAGTTAAACACACGGTAAAGGGTTTGAAGCTTCTTGAAAATTTTACCTTAAAGATTTGTGGATGTGAGCTTAGTTGGAGTGTTGAGGATTTTATTAAACAGTCTGTGAGAAAGCTTAGAGGAGAGGTGGGGGAGAAGAAGGTTTTGATGGGTGTTAGTGGTGGTGTTGATTCTTCTACTGCTGCTTTGCTTCTTCATGAGACGGTGGGGGATAATCTTCATTGTGTTTTTATTGATAATGGTTTGATGAGGAAGGGAGAAGTAGAACAGGTTCTTGAAATTTTTCGTGATCAGTTTAAGTTTGAACATTTCCATTTTATTGATGCTTCGGAGAGATTTCTTGAGGCTTTAGAAGGGGTTGTTGATCCGGAGGAGAAACGGAAGATTGTAGCAGAGCTTTTTATTAAAATGTTTGAGGAGAAAGCGGAAGAGCTTTCAAAGGAGTTTGGCGAGTTTATTTATCTTGGTCAAGGTACGATCTATCCTGATAGGATTGAGAGTGCTCAGCCTAGTACGGAAGCTTCGAGGATTAAGTCTCATCATAATGTTGTTTTGCCTTCTTGGATGCAGTTAGAGGTTGTTGAGCCTATAAGGGATCTTTATAAGGATGAGGTGCGGGGTGTTGCAGAAAGGCTGGGTCTTCCCCAGGATTTAGTTTGGAGGCATCCTTTCCCAGGGCCTGGTCTTGCTGTTCGGTGCCTTGGAGAGGTTACGCAGGAGAAATTGGAAATATTAAGGGAAACGGACAATATTGTGGTGGAAGAGGTTAAAGAGGCTGGATTTTACAGAGATTTATGGCAGGCTTTCACCGTTCTTTTACCAGTGAAGAGCGTGGGGGTTATGGGGGATTTTCGAACTTATGAATATATTGTAGCTTTTCGAGCGGTTGTAAGTGATGATGCTATGACAGCAGATTGGGCAAAGTTACCTTATAAATTGCTTGAAAAAATTGCGAACAGAATTGTAAACGAGGTGAAGGGAGTAAATCGGGTGGTTTATGATATTACGCAAAAACCGCCTTCAACTATTGAATTTGAGTGAAAAAGTTTTACAAACAAAGGTTGTATTAAGTATTTTATGTGAGCTGGTTTTTATGAAGTGTGTTATTATATATCACTCAAAGTTTGGGAATAATAAGCAGTTGTGTGAAGCTGTGGGTAAGGATTTGGAGAAGGATATGGAAGTTAAATGTTTATTTGTAGACGAGGCTTCAGTTGATGATGTTAAAGCAGCGGATTTGGTGATAATAGGGGGGCCGACGCACGTTTTACGGGCTAGTAGGAGTATGAGGAAATTTTTAAAGGAGCTTTCGAAGAGTAAAGAAGAGTTTTCCGGTAAAAAAGCGATTGCTTACGGTACTAGGGTTAAAATAGGAAGTGCAGCTAAAAGTATTGAGAAAAAATTGAGAAAAATGGGATTTGATGTTATTGCGGATCCCATTGATTTTTATGTGAGTGGCCAGAAGGGGCCCTTTAAGGAAGGTGAAATAGAACGCATGATAGCCCATGTTAGGAAGGCAATAAGATAGTTATTAAGCCCTATATGGTGAAAAATGGTTTTTCTTTAATTCTATCATATCTTCACAGGGATTCTTTTTTTGATTTTTATCACTTTTCCTTTTAGTTCGGAAGTGTAGGCGTATATTTCAACACCGTTTTTTGAAGCTTTTCTTAAACTTTTTCCGAATTTAGGATCCATTTTATCGTTTGGGGAGAAGTATTTTGCGTCAGTTCTTTGTACTAAGAATAGGACACTTGTTCGGTAGCCTTCTTTTTTTGCTTTTATGAGTTCTGAGACGTGTCTGCTTCCTCTTTCTGTTACAGCGTCAGGGAATTGTGCTACGCCATTATTTACTAGGGTACAGGATTTTGCTTCGATAATACAGGGTTTTCCATTAGTTAGGAGGAAATCGAATCTACTGTTTCCATAAGGGAATTCAGGTTTTATGTGGATGTAACCTGAAAATTCTTCTATTTCGTCGTTTTTCAGAGCTTCTAATATCAATTTATTGGGGATTCTGGAGTCTATTGATACTTTCATGTTCTTGTGAAAGACTGCTAAAATATCATGTTGGGTTTTTCTTTTAAGATCATTAGTTTCTTTTAAGATCATCTTGGTTCCTGGGATTAATAATTCATGCATCCTTCCAGGATTAGGAAGAAAGCAAGGGATTTCAGAACCAGCAATATTTACCAAAACTAAAAATCGGTTTAATCTTTTTTTAAAAACTCCTTGAACGAGTTTTCCTTCAATTTTCAAACAGTAAACCGGCTATTTAATCAAATATTCGAACATAAAAAGGTTATTTCTTATTATAGGTTCTTAAAAGAGGGATAAAATCGTTATTTTTTACTTATAAGGCATTTTTTGATCTAACCGACCCATGGTTCCTCCAACAATTCCTAGTAAGATATAATACATTTTGGGAGTTATATCTTCTATAAAAGGCTGTTCTTCTAGCAGTTTAATAATATTGATACTCTGTTTATATAACTGTAAACCTCTCAATCCTCCGATATATTCCGCAATTAGTTCTCCAAAAACTATAGCTGGATCTCTATAGGTTCCTCCATCAATCCCTCTTTGGATAAGTATCTCTTCATCGGGTGGTATTAATTCGCTCTTTTCCCAATCATCTTCTAATCCAAGTCCTGCGATCACAAGGGAAGAAACCCTTCTATTTTTATATAAAACATCCCTTAATTCCTTCTTAAAAACTTCCTCTTCATAATTAAAATATCCTCGATCTCTCCCAAAGAATAATGGAAAACAGTGATCATCAGCAATTTGGATCAAGAAATCAACAGTAATTCCTCTCTCCTCAAGCCTTTCCAATAATGGTCTTTCAGGAGTCATCTTCTCTTGTTTATTTATTCCTTCTAAAACACCTTCTTTCGTTGCTAATCCTATAAGTCTACCTATTTCAATTCCAGTTGTATTAAAATCGATCCTCTCGCCTTTGCCTGTGCATGAAACTGTCACAGAATCAGTTGTAGTACCGCTTGCAAGGTTAGTAGACAAATCATAGGTCGAATCCATTGAAAAGCTTTGAATATCAAGCTCTCTTAAAGCCACGGTTTTAGCTTCAGTAGCAACCATTACAGAACCCACGAGACCTCCAAAAGAAAAATTGCCATCAACAAGTAAAATCACATTTATAGTACCTTCAAGAGCAGGAAATCGAGGTCTTTCCCCTGCAGTAGCAGCATTAGAGATACCAGAGGTAACTATCGCAGTAACAGCTAACTTTCCCTCTTCATCCTCCTTATTAACAACAGCAACATTTTCCATATTAACAGCAGTCATCATCCCAATAACGGGTTTAGGCAATCCCAATTTTTCGATAGTCCTCCTAATATCCCCATCAGGATCCTTATGATCATAATTTCTAGGCACACGCATATTTAAAATGGATCTTGCTTTAGCAAAACCGCCATTAAAATAAGCAGAACTTAAAGTTTTCCAAGGTTTATTAAATCGAACTGTTATGCACTCATGGCCTACAATTTCAGCCTTAGCACCAGGTATAATAACCTCAAACTCCAAAAAAACAAAACCTTTTTTTAAATGTTAAAATCGTTTAAAAGTAGATGATAAAGATTAAATAAAGTTTTTGTAATTATCTTCTGGTTGGAATTTTTAGAAATGGTTTAGGAGGGTTCTGAGGGTTCAATTTTTCTACCATATTTTTATTTTTTGGAATGATTTTATTGAAAGGTAAAGCATGATGACTGCAAACAGTCCTAACATGATAAATCCTGTAACGATATCTTGGACTCCGTAATGAAGATCTTGACCACCAATTGTGAAACCATACCCTAAAAGAGCGATCTGAAGAACTCTGACAGCATATGTTAACGGGTTTATTGTAGATATTGCTGAGAGCCAAACCGGGAAGTCCGTTGAGGGGTATAAGGCTTCGGATGCAAAAAATAAGGGTAAGGTGAGCAAAGTTATAATAGCTTGCAATCCTCCATGGCTTGTCATCCTTGCAGCAATAGCTATCGATAAAAACAAGAACCCAAAGGAAAAAAGAACGATAATAAAAAGAAACAATAAAAACCATAAAAAGAGACTGAAAACTCCGTCACTTTCTTCAAACAATACAGTATTATCATTACTAAAAACCATTAAAAAGATCCCAATAAATAGAACAGCAAAGGCCTGTGCCAAGTTTTTAGCCAAACCACTCAAACTATAACCAATAAGAGCTTGATTTCTTGAAGTAGGAGCCATCAAAATCTCTTTCATAAGGCCAAACTCTTTATCAAGCAAGATATTAAAACTTGCAAACAACGAAGTGAAAAGGATAGATAAAGCGATAACTCCAGGAATAAGAAAGTTTACGTAAGAAACACCCTCCTCTGTTTCTTGAAAAGTAGAACCAAGACCAACACCGAATAATAGAAGCCATAAAACGGGCTGGATGATCGTCACAAAAAGAACTCCTTTACTCCTTTTATATTTCACCATTTCCCGCCAAAAAACTGTCAAAGCTCCATGCATCATAAATCAACTTCTAGGTATAAGGGTTTAAATTTTTCAATGATGAAAATTATGCTTGTATGTTTCATTTTCTCTGATTATTTTTCTTCCAGTAAAGTAAAGGAATACATCATCAAGTGAAGGTCTTTTTATGTTCACACCATCTACTACTAATTTAGGTTTTAAATCGTCTAAAACTTCCATAATTCTTGGCACCAAAGGTATTCCTGAACCATGAAGTAAGAGTTCTAAACCCTTATCGAACTCAACAATTTCTCTGATAAAATCAAGATCTTCTATAGCTCCTTTTGCCCTTTCTTTCTCCATCAGATAAAGATAAACAACATCTTTCCCTAAAGTATCTTTTAGTCGTTCAGGAGTGCCTGAAATAAGGATTTTACCATGATCCATTATAAAGACCCTGTTTGCTAATTTATCTGCTTCTTCCATGTAGTGAGTCGTGAGAAAGATCGTTGTACCTCTCTTGTTTATCTTCTCTATTTGTTCCCAAATAAGCACTCTTCCTTGTGGATCAAGGCCTAAAGTAGGTTCATCTAAAAACAGGATCGGAGGTTCGGTCATTAAAGCTCGAGCTATTTCAAGTCTTCTTTTCATACCCCCACTCAACCATTTTGTTAGTTCATCTGGCTTTTCATGTAGTTCAACAAGTTCTAGTAGTTCCCATATCTTCGCATGTCTCTCGTCTTTGGGTATTTTGTAAAGTTTACCGTGAAACTCCATGCTCTCCCAAACAGTCATTTCTCTATCTAAAAGGGTTTCTTGAAAAACTATTCCCACTTTGTCTTTAACCTTTTCCGAGCTCTTAATAATGTTTATACCATCTACGTAAACTTCACCGCTTATAGGCTTCAATAAACCTATCATGACATTAATAGTAGTGGTTTTACCCGCTCCATTAGGCCCTAAAAAACTAAAAATCTCTCCCCTGTTAACAGTGAAAGAAATTCCATCAACAGCGGTAAATTCTCCATATTTATGAACAAGGTCCTTAACCATAACAATTGTGTCGTTTCCTATTTCATCTGTTTCGAAGTTTTTTGCTTTAACCTTACTATTATCGTCTATCATTTTTGTGATAAAACTCCTTAAAAATATTGGTTAAGATAAGGGGAAAAATATTATTATAGAGTATTTCAATTCTTTTGAAAAGTTATAAATATTCTTGCTTTTTTTGCCAATGGAATTGATAGATTAACTTCTCATAAAACCTTATGAAAAGATTAAAAAAAGGTGTTAGTTTTATATTTAGCGTAGTAAGTCTCATCAAAATTTAGTTTGAACATCCCTCTTCTTTTTAGGGTATGTTGTTCGGTCTTTATTTGCTCTTCGAGTATTTATGGATCTGCTATGAAGGTGGAAAACTAATATGGATTTTGAACATCCCATTTATCCTTTTGTTGCATTTGTTAACCAGGAGCAGATGAAAAAAGCTCTGATATTAAACGCTATTAATCCTCAAATAGGGGGTGTTTTAATCAGGGGGGAGAAGGGAACAGGAAAATCTACAATCGCTAGGGCTTTAGCAGATCTTTTAGAGGAGATAGAAGTCGTAGCAGATTGTCCTTTTAACTGTAATCCAAATAATGTAAAAGAAATGGATCAAGCATGCAGGAAACGATATGAAGCGGGGGAAAAACTCCCAGTTAGAAAGCGAAAAATGCCCCTGATTACTTTGCCAATAAACGCTACTGAAGATCGGGTTGTAGGTACTCTTAATATAGAAAAAGCGCTCAAAGAGGGAATAAAAGCGTTAGAACCAGGTATATTAGCAGGATCAAATAGGGGAATACTTTATATAGACGAAGTTAATTTGCTTGAGGATCATATTTCTGACCTATTACTTGATGCTGCTGCTATGGGGACAAATATAGTTGAAAGAGAGGGAATCTCGGTCAGTCACCCTTCCCAGTTTCTTCTCATAGGAACTATGAATCCTGAAGAGGGGGAGTTAAGGCCTCAAATTATTGATAGATTTGGCCTTAGTGTTAAAGTTGAAGGGATTAAAGATATAAAGCAAAGAATGGAGGTAGCTAAGCTTCGGGAAGAGTTTGACGAAGATCCAGGAGCTTTTAGGAACCGCTTTGAAAACGCTCAAAGAGAGTTATTTGAAAGGATAAAAAATGCGAAAAGTTTACTTCCAAAGGTTACCATCTCTGAAGATCTTTTAAGCCAAATTTCTTGGGTTTGCGTAGCCCTCGGTACAGAAGGTCACAGGGCAGATATTATTACCGTGAAAACTGCAAAAACAATAGCAGCGTTTAACGGTAGGATGGAAGTAAAAGAAAGTGATGTAAAAGAAGCTCTAGAACTTGGTTTAGGGCATAGGATGAGGAGAAAGCCTTTCCAAGAGCCTGAAATAAGTAAAGAAGCTCTTGAAGAAGCTTTTAATAAGGCAAAAGAAGAACAACTTCCTAAAACTCAGATAAAACCGAACAATCCTTTACCTAATCAGCCTAAAAACGATTCAGAAAAACAAGACTTTGAAGATAAAGAAGAAAAATCTGAGGAAAAGCATGTAAATGGCGGTATTTTTGAAAACGAAAAGATTTTCGAAATAGGCCCACTAATTGGAGACGCTAAAAAAATCCTAAACTGGAGAAAGGATCGTTTATCGAGACCTTGTAGTGGTAGAAGACTAAAATCACTTTCTGCTTTTTCTCGTGGGAAATATGTTAGGCCTAGATTTCCGAGGGATAAGGTAAAAGATATCGCTGTGGATGCTACGATTAGAGCTGCTGTAACCCGATCTTTTAAAAAAGGAAAAATAGAAATAAAGTCCTCTGATCTTCGAGAAAAAGTGAGAGAGGGTAGGGCAGCATCTTTGATCACGTTTGTTGTTGATGCCAGTGGTTCCATGGGTGTAAATAATAGAATGATCGCTGTAAAAGGGGCTATATTTTCTCTCCTCAACGATACATATCAACGTAGGGATAAAGTTGCAATGATTATGTTCAAAGGTAATAAGGCTGAAGTAATATTACCTCCAACTAAAAGCACAGAATTAGCAGTTAAACATCTTAAAGAGCTTCCAACTGGAGGAAAAACGCCTTTACCAGCAGGTATAGTTAAAGGATTAAAGTTGATTAAATCGGAGCTATTAAAAGGATATAGAGTTATACCGATGATGGTTCTTATTACAGATGGAAAAGGCAATGTTCCCCTTTTTAATGATGTTTTAGATGATCTGGACAAATGCGCTTTACAGCTAAAAAAAGATCTCATTCGCACAATAGTAATCGATACAGAAGATAAAAGGTTCTTTGGCCTTAATATTATGAAAGAATTCGCTGAAAAGAGCACTGCTAAATATTATCATGTTGATTCACTAGAACCTGAAAAAATTACATCAATCGTTTCTTTTGAAAGAGATTTATTAGACGAAATATTTTCCAATTAACTCATTTAATAAATCCTCTAATATACTCCTTTTTTAGAAAAAATTAGAAATTGTTATTAATCTCATACTTTTAGATAAAATGAAGACTAATTTGCTCGATGTGCTTTTAGGAGACAATCATTATGGCCTTAATTAAAATAGGTTTCGTTTCTACAGTGCCGGAAGATGATCTAATATTCAATCGCGTTCTTCCCTCTATAAAAGACATGGTTATTATAGAGTTCAAAATTATTAATGCAATGAGTACAGAGGGACAATTAGAAGAGTTCCTTGAATTCGTAAAAGAAGCATCGGTGGTCTTTACAAAACTTATGGGAGGAAAAGATGCTTGCCCTTTCTTCGACGCTCTTACAGCACATCTAAAAGAGTATAACATACCGTTTATCCCTCTACCTAGCCTTGGTGATAGTTACGCGGAACTGGATAGTGCTTCTACTGTTTCTGATGAAATAAGGCTTGAGGTGATAAAGTATTTAGCTTTGGGAGGGGAGAAGAATTATGAAAATCTTTTACTCTTCCTCTCAAATCAGTTTTCAGATCGAAATATTCCCTATGTAGAACCTGAAAGCATGCCTTGGCAAGGAATTTATTATAAAAATAAGTATTTTGAAAAGGTGGAGGATTACCTCCAAAGTAATAGAAATTATTCCCCGTCTAAGATTACAATCGGTATGCTATTTTTCAGAACATGGTGGATCTCAGACAATTTAGAGTTTATAGACTATTTGATTGAAAAGATAGAAAAAGCAAATGCTAACGTTATTCCACTATTTTTTGCTGCTCCAAACGATTTCGATTCTTTAGGTTTAGAAAAATCTATCGCGAAATATTTTTACCAAAAAAACAAACCTTTAGTCGATGTGATAATTAATACTTCGGGCTTTTTCCTCAGAACGGGTCTTTCATCTAATAATGTTGAAGACAAAACAACATTTTTAGAGGAACTTAATGTGCCTCTATTACAAGGAATGGTAGCCTTAGGGTATATCGAGGAATGGAGGGATTCTGTACAAGGTTTAACTCCCTTTGATGTAATTATGAATGGAGTGATGCCTGAGTTTGGTGGAGTAATAATCTATTTCCCTATAGCTGGGAAAATGCAAGAATTATCTGAAGAAAATATTAGTCTAACAAATAGGTTAAAGTTAAAACCTATTCCTGATAGAGCAGAAAAAATTGTTCAAATGGCTATCAGATATGGTATATTGAAAAAGAAACCGAATAAAGATAAAAGAGTGGGAATAATTTTTCACAACTACCCACCAAAAAATGATTTAATCGGTTCAGCTTTCGGTTTGGATGCTCCTCAAAGTGTATTAAAACTTTTAAAAGCCATGAAAGAACGTGGATTTACAGTAGAATATATACCAGAAAATTCTAACGAACTTATTAGCAAAATGACGGAAAGTGCAACATCCGATCCGAGATTTCTTACAGATAAACATGTAGAACAGTCAGTAGGAAGAGTATCTGGCGAGGAATATAAAAAATGGTTTAGTTCACTTTCCCAAAAGGTTAGCGAAGAATTAGAGATGCAGTGGGGAGAAGTTCCTGGAGAATTCTTCAACTATGATGGTGTTTTGATCTTACCTGGCATGGTTAATGGTAATATTTTCATAGGGATTCAGCCTCCTAGGGGTTTTGAGGCGGATGATTCAACTGTTTACCATGATCCTGATTTGCCCCCTACTTATCATTATATAGCGTTTTATAAATGGATTAATGAAGTTTTCAAAGCAGATGTACTAGTGCATGTAGGTAAACATGGGACCCTTGAATGGCTTCCTGGGAAAGGTTTTGGCCTCTCTTGGGATTGTTATCCTGATATATGTATGGAGCTTCCAAACATTTATCCATATATTATTAATGATCCGGGTGAGGGAATCCAAGCGAAACGTAGAAGTTATGCAACCATCGTGGATCATATGATTCCGCCTATGACTTTTTCGGAGCTTTATGATGAGCTTTTCCGTCTAGAAAGAGCAATCGAAGAATATTATGAAGCAATGAAGGCGGATGAGAAGAGGACTCCTGCTTTAAGGAAAGAAATAGTTGCTATGGTAAAAGAGTTAAATCTATCTGATGATTTAGAGAAACGTAATATAACCATAATCGAGGAAGAGGAGGATATTGATCCTTCTGTTTTTGAAGAATTTTTAGAACAGTTACATGTTTATTTATATGAAATTAAAGAACGGCAAATAAATGATGGTTTACATGTTCTAGGACAACCTTTAGAAGGAGATAAACTTGTAGAAACTGTTTTTATTATCATGAAAACTTCTGACGGAAAAGTGCCCTCTCTTAGGGAAGCTGTTTCAGAAAGCTTAGGATACGAGTATAAAGAGATTCTAAAAATAGAGAATTTCAACGAAAAGTTCGGTAAAACCAATGCACAACTCTTAGATAAAGTAAATAGTCTCGCTTTAAGCCTCCTAAAAGAGTTTTTCCAACACGGCTTTGAAAAAGAAGAGATTAGCAAACTCAAAACCCTCGAAATAACTCCTAAAATACGGGAAATTTTAGAACATATTACTGATAGCGTGATCCCCAACTTAAAACTTGTGACCTTGGAGATTGAAAACGTTTTAAGAGGGATGGAAGGCCAATACATCTCTCCAGGTCCTAGCGGGTGCCCAACAAGAGACACGTCTATTTTACCTACAGGTAAAAATTTCTACACTTGTGATCCCCGAGAAATACCATCTCCAACTGCTTATATAGTTGGCAAACAGATGGGTGATAATTTATTAAAACGGCATTTAGAAGAGACAGGGAAGTATCCTGAATCTTTAGGCATGGTAGTGTGGGCGACTCAAATAATGAGAACCAAAGGAGAAGATATAGGGGAAATTCTCTACTTACTAGGGGTAAAGCCAGAGTATGATGAAAAAAACTATGTGGTTGGGGTAGAACCTATACCATTAGAGGAATTAAAGAGGCCAAGAATTGATGTTACACTAAGAGTTAGCGGATTGGTAAGAGACACATTTCCAGACATTTTAGACTTAGTTGATGATGCGATCCAATTAGTTGCTTCTCTGGAAGAACCTGAAGAGTTAAACTTTATAAGAAAAAATTTCTTATTTGAAGTGGCAGAGAAGATAGCGGAGGGAATGACTGAAAAGGAGGCTAAAGAGACATCGTTATTCCGGATTTTTAGCGATAAGCCTGGAAGTTATGGAGGCGGAATATCTGAACTAATAGAACAAAGAAACTGGCAATCTTTAGAAGACCTTGCAAAAAATTTCGTCTCTTGGGGTTCTTATGTTTACGGTAAAAATAAGTTTGGTTTGAAAGCCTCTGAAGAGTTTATCAAGCGTTTGAGTAAAATCGAGGTTACTGTGAAGAATGAGGATAGTCAAGAGTGGGATTTCTTTGAAGGGGATGATTGGGCAGAATATCACGGAGGTTTAATCTCCGCTGTAACGTTTTACAGTGGGAAAAGTCCTAAATCCTTCAAGGGTGATACTACAGACTTAGAAAATGTTAAAACTAGAAGTGTAAAAGAAGAAGCAGCCATTGTTTTCAGAACTAAAGTAATAAACCCAAAATGGATGGAAGGAATGAAAAAACACGGTTATCACGGGGCTGGAGACTTCTCAAAATATATAGATCACATCTTCTTTTGGGAAGCTACAAGCCAGATAATAGAAGACTGGATGTTTGAAGAAGTAGCTGAAACATATGTGTTTAGTGAGGAGATGCGTGAATTTTTTGAAAAAAATAACCCTTATGCTTTGCTTAGTATAATAGAAAGACTTTTAGAAGCTATTGAACGAGGACTCTGGGAAGCCGATGAGAAAATGAAAGAAAAACTAAAGCGCGCATATCTGCAAATGGAAGCTACAATTGAAGAA
>SMTZ1_10014206_pt1 | contig 18069 bp, 18 predicted proteins | sample DeeMarSWOR136_30_FD_25667 | JGI IMG/M metagenome (IMG submission 25667)
TGCCTGATTGCTTGAGTAAACCATCGACGATCGTTGTCTTTCCATGATCCACATGGGCAATAAGAGCAATGTTCCTCAAATCTTCGCGTTTCATAATCTCCTCATGGATCTCCACGGGCAAGCTCTGTTCCTTACGGATGCAGGGCAAGCCTGCGCTCTCCATTCGGCAAGATTCGACTGCGGGGTATGGGCCGGGACCGCTTTTTGAAGTGTTTCTTATCATCTCGCTTCCCGTCATGTTTGGAGACAGTCTGGAGATTAGGAATGTCGCCATGCCACACGGGATCAATTCGATTCATTCTAAACCCCATCCTAGCGGTCCGTCCTGTCCTGTGCGTATAGGATTCCAGGCCGCAAGGATAGTCATAATTAATCACATGACTGACATGGCTGAAGTCGAGCCCTCGGCCGGCAAGGTCGGTGGCGACCATGAACGTGATCTCCTTTCGACGAAAACGCTCGAAGATCGACGTCCGTTTCGACTGCTCTAGGCCCCCGTGGATATACCCTATCGATTCAAATTTTCCTTCCAACTCCCTTGTCAGTTTCTCACCGTGACGCCGCGAATTGCAGAAGATGATGGCTTGAGAGATCTGTTCGTCTTTTAGGTATTCAATCAGAGCATTGAGCCGATCGCGGTGCTTCGTATACTGGAAATGATGAATAAGACCCTGTGGAGCCACCTGCTCCTTATTTAATTCCACTCTGAGGGGTTCTTGCAGATAAGTTCTGATCAACCGATTCATCTCTTCTGGCATCGTCGCTGCAAAAAACAATGTTTGGTGCTCCTGGATCAGACAGGATAGGATAAAGTCCAGATCTTCAATAAAACCCATCTTCAGCATCTCGTCCGCTTCGTCCACGACCACTGTACGCACACGAGAGAGGTCAATCGTGCTGGTATGATAAAGGAAATCGATAAGTCGTCCAGGTGTTGCGATGAGGATATGAACCCTGTCCCTTAATTTGGCCTTTTGAATCTCCATCGAGAAACCGCCAAAGATCGCGAATGGGACGACATCGGTATGTCTCGCAATGTTATCTATTTCTTCCACATATTGAAGCGCCAGTTCACGAGTGGGGACCAGGATGAGGGCTTGGATGGCGTTGAGCGAAGGATCGATCATCTGGACCAGTGGAATGCCGCAGGCCGCTGTTTTACCTGATCCGGTCTCTGCCCGGGCCAGGATATTCTTGCCACTCAGGATAGGCAGGAAGGTCTTCTCCTGGATGGGCGTTAAATCCTGATAACCCATTTGGGTCAAGGCCCTCAGGATCTCAGGCTTTAGATCTAATTCTGAAAACTTCATTCGTTACTCCTTATGGGGTGATGGGAAAGAGTCATCCCTTTCCTTTGATTCGCCAAACCAATGATTTCCACGATTTCACATGACTTGCGGCAAGCAATGACTAAATCACGCAGAAATGGGGTGGAAGGCTTAGTATGGGTTCGTCTCTTTCTAGGAGGTGGGGGAAACACTCTCCACCTCGTTCGGAAATCAGATTTTTAGGGCATTAATAAAAAACCCATAAAGAAGTTGTCTAGAGTTCTTTACGGGTTTCCGTTTCACTGCTAAAAAAGCTCTATGCAACAGATTAACCATATCCTACTTTTCATGCAAAAGCAAGAAAGGTGATTCGTGGTGGGTTGGCGGTGCGAATCCATGCATGGGCTCCAGCATTATAAAGGGGCATGTGAAAATTCGCTACATGTAGGCCCCATTTCCTCTTTTTTGGGTAAAAATCTGGGATTTTTGTGAGAATCTATTCCACTTTAAGATTTCGTTAAAATAATAAAGACGAAGAGAAACGTAACAATTATAACTACTTAGGATTATGTGACCAACCTGGTACGGGAATTGCTCCAATAAAAGACGGCAAAATATACTTAAACTTCAATTAAATCAAACTGGCCGAAGAATAACGGTAATCATTGTATGATAGCCTATACCTTCTATTGGATTGATGAAAGAGAAAAGGTCCATTTCGTCGGGTTATTGCCGGAAAGAAGGAAAAAAACAGAAAGAATCACTCAAGAATCAATCATCAATTATGGAAAAACGATTCTAAGTGACGATGCAGATCCTTATAGTCTTTTTTACATTCAGGTAACACTAGATGAAAAAACGGGCGAAGTTTTTTGGACAGGACCCTCTGTCAAACCTATGGAAGCAGCTTGAAACCGACTGATTGAGGATGAAAAAGAGAAGGCAGCGGCAGAGATGGCGCTGCCTTTTTAAGCTTTTTGAATGTCACTAAGAGTTTGATGGATTCACTTGCTTTACATTATTTGACAGCACTTTCCTCTGTTTGATTCTATTTATCACGTTTGTTCAACTATCGAATTATAAAGAAAAAAACTATTAAAATAGCTTGTAATAATATTACATTTTTGGTATAAGAACCGATGCTTCTGGAAATGGTAGTTCCCATCATGCTTTATTGGAGAGGTGAACCATTAAGAGGAAGTGTTTGAATCGCATCATTAGCAGGAAAGGGGGAAGGGTTATGTTTAAGAAATTCTTCAGAAAGGCTTTCTTAATCGGTGGCATTTTTCTATTAGCAACATTCATGTTAGTTCAATTATCATGGGCCTGTGACGATGACGACAAATGGGACTGTGACCACCACGATAAATGGCACTGTGATGACCACGATAAGTGGAGCTGTCATGAGCATGGTGAGGCCTGTCATCCACCAAAGATACACATTGTGTATTTGGACTACAGAGCCAACTCAATCGTTTTCACAATTTACGGCAAAAATCTTAAAAAGGGAGCGCTTCCGCTTGTTACTCTCGGTGATACGTATGAGCTTATAGTAGATGAGAATGATGATTCTGATATTCGCATAATAGCAACATTGCCATTCGAGAGCTTAGAGGGAAAATTCGTGTACGGAGACTATAGATTGGTCGTCTCCACATGCCAAGATTCTGCATGTAAACATAAATATTGCAAAGATCACGGTCCTAATTGTAAATGTAAATATTGCAAAAAACACTGTTCTAAGTGCAAAGACAAACATTGCAAAGACCATGAATATAAATGTAGATGTAAAGATCGGTATTCCTTGACCATCGCAGACCCTTCAGGACCAAAGGGTACAATTGCGTTGAAAATAGAATCTAAGAAGGTGGAGTTGTCCCGAAAGGAAATAACGGACATAATCGAAGTTAATGTCGAATGTGGGAGCGGGTTTGGGGTAACTGGTGGAGGGTTTTCGTGCCCAAAATGTCTTGAGTCCCCAGAGAGCCTAAGTATTATGGTAAGTGAGCCCTTACAAGATGACAAAAAAAATGGAATTGGTTGGCATGTAACTGCCACATATATTATGGTTCCGCAACTGACTGAACTCACAGTTCACGCAATATGCGCTCCGGTAGAGTAAAGGTTCAATATACGGACAGAAAAAAAGGGGCAAACCCAAATCAGGGTTTTCCCCTTTTTTTCGGATGAAATCTTTTTTCTATTTACGCGGGAACCATTGATGGAATGAAAAATGGAAAGAATCCCTCCTTAACGTTCTCTCTTTCAATCTTCTCAAAGGCGCATTCCACTGCGGACCGAATCTCCACTAGATCCACCGGCTTCATCGCCTGATAGAATATCCCTGCCCCACGAAGGCGCTTCACCTCTCCGATCGATTGATCTGAAGAGATCACGATCACTTGAATATGGGAATTGATCTTTTTGAAGACAGGAACTAGGTCGCAAGCCTTCACCCCTTCAATCTCATTATCAAGGAGGAGAACTTGAATGTTTCCATTTCGCAATCTCCGGATCATATCGCTTATCAACCTTACCGTCTCCACCCGATATCCAATCCGATGAAAGTGAGTGGCAAGGGATCTGCCCCAGAGATCATCTTGGTATGCAATGAGGATCGTCTTGAATTTCATGGTACCCCCTCCTCTTGTATCATCACCGTCATCCTATAACGCCCGGACGGGCGCCTCATTCTTCCGGGATGGAAACACCACAGCTCCCACGAGGGAGGAAAAGAGGATACCCGCTGGAATCACTTGAGCTAATACGATGATGATTCCGAAGGTTAGGAAGAAACAGGCCCCTAACAGCCCTGCTCCTCTGACGCCTCCAGCGAACGCGATTCCAAATGAGGCTAACACGATGGACATAATGAAAACCAGGCTTAGGATGAGTAGGATCTTTTCGGTCTTCACGGTTATCGTCTCCTTCACGGTTGATTCATTTCTTCACTGCCACAGGCTCAGCACCCGGAATGACAACTTCCTCTTCAGCCTTCTTCTCTTTCTTAAACGCTATGGTGGTCGCTGTGCCGATGAAGCTGAAGAAGAGAATGGCTGCCGGGATCAGCTGAAGAAGAACGATAACAGCTCCGACGATGATGAAGATCCAGAGGGCCGTTCCACCCTCTTTCAGACTAATCGATCTTGCGAATGCGGGGCTAGCCATCAAAGTAATTAATCCAACCATCAACCCAACCTTTAATGCTTTCATCTTTCTTTCCATCTTTCGTTCCTCCTTTTCTTTTGGATTTCACCCTTAATTGTGCATCTATCGTGCCAAAATTTAATAATTTTATAAGCTATTAAAATCATTATAGAATTCTAATACCTATTTTTTAGAAATTAGGTTAAAAAATATTTTTTTTATACAAAAAGAGATCTGAAACCAAATGGTCTTCGAGAACCCCTTAAAATTATTTGACTTTTGGTCGAATATAGAAATTATACAGTTATCAGAGTTGGAATTAAGAAATTATGCGGAAGGAGAAGTGGATACTAATCTTGATTGGTGGTTTTTAGTATTAGTAAATGATTCTTGGTTGGTGTGATTAGAAGATTGTTTGGGAAAGAAATACAAAATGCTCACCTCCGTGAAGAAAGTGAGCCTTAACCGAATTCAATAAAGGGCGCCTCCTACTTTGTTGTACTGGCCTCATTATTGCCCGGTTGTATAAACTCTCTTTATATACTCAACACAGGTAGTAGAAATTCGATCCACGCCCTGATGCAGCCAAGCGAGTGCATCGCCTCCATATCCCCCCCGAGTTCCACTCGTGGGCCGGAGATGATGACCCAATAAAATTTTCTTTTCGTCAGCCGTGCTCAAATAGGTTTTGATCTCTGCCACAGCCCTGCCAGAACCAAAACCAACGAGGATCCGCTTAGCAGTCGAGCCTGGATGCATCGTGATGACGTCTCCCCAGATAACCAATGTTTTGGGACCTGTGGCTTTTGATTGATCATCGCTCACTTCTTTGAAGATTCCTGCCGCTGTAAGTTTATTCTTTAGATGATTGCGATAGGTGTCTCGGTAACCTTCGAGTCTTCCTGGACCAATGTCAGGAAGCCCTGCGATGGAAAAATCTCCAATTACAACCGTATCATAGTTCTTGAGATCGACTCCAGGAGCCAAGAAGACATATCCCATTTTATCCTTATGAAAAGCCACTTGGGTCTTATCCGAAACACCTTGTCCAACAGCCCCCTGTGCCATTCCGAGGATAGCAAATAATAAAACGACGGCGGAAATTCTTCCCATTTTCATAGAACCTTCCTCCTTTCGTTTTCTCTTCATCCCAGTTGGCTTCACCCTCTATCCAACACGCTACCTCTATGCTTATACATCTAGAGTTAATAAGTTCCAAGTCTTTTCGCAGACGTCTCATGGAGCCCCACGGGCAAAGCCCGTGGTACCTCCATGTTCCTCGGCGGAATCCGCCGAAGCATACCCTCCCACGTACAAGGCTTCGGAGGGTTATCCTCTTCGCATTCATCCAGGGCCATAGGCCGTGCCTGCACGCCGGAGTGCCCGCCTTCACAGCAACGCTTTGTGTATGTAGGCGTTTCGGCACGCAGGCGTGGTCTTCTGCGTAGGCGGATAAAGTCCTAAATCCAACCTCATAAACGTTCTTGTCTTTTTTTCAGAAGTGAGGTAATTAGAAGTTAATAGTCCGTAGGTCATTGTCCATAGGTCATGGTCAAAATTGGAAATTTTGGTGAGGAGGGTTTCATGGAGAAGGATTTGGTGGCGGTTCTGGGTGGGGGAAACGGGGGCCATGCTGTAGCGGCAAATCTTTCCCTAGCCGGATTCAACGTGAACTTCTTTGAACTTCCCCAATTTGCAGACTCTTTTGAAAGGGTGTTCAGGACAAGAGAAATCCGAATTGAAGGGGTGTCGATCGATGGCGTGGCAAAATTGCATTTAGCCACAACCCATATGGAGCAGGCGATTAGGGATGCGGAGGTCGTTTTTGTCATCACCCCTGCCTTTGGGCATAAGACCATGGCAGAGGCTTGTGCCCCCTTTGTCCAGGATGGCCAAATCCTTGTCCTCATGCCCGGCTCAGGGGGGAGCCTGGAATTTATAAAGATCTTCAGGGAGAAGAAAGTTGGGAAAAAGGTTATTTTTGCCGAAAGTTGTACTCTCCCTTATGGCGCCCGTCTTAAGGCCCCTGGCCATGTTTCTATTTTCATTCATGCCCTTATCCTTCCCACTGGAGTTTTTCCATCGAAAAAGACGAAAGAAGTGATTTCAAAACTAAAACAATATTATTCTACCATCACCCCGGCCAAGGATGTTTTGGAAGCAGCCCTCAATAACCCCAACCCCCTTGTCCATCCAGCAGCCACCCTCCTCAACGCCGCCAGGATTGAACATTCCAGGGGTGAATTCTACCTGTATGCAGAAGGAATGACCCCAGCAGTCGCCCGAACTTTCGAATCCCTCAATGAGGAGAAGCTCGCCATCTGTAAAGCCACTGTAAAGCCATGGGATATAGACTCTACCACTGGAGCGACCTCGATTTTGAAGATTATAATTTGGGCGAGACGGAAGAGGAATGCCGGTACCGAATCCTTAACACCAGTATGGATGCCGCCTTTGGGAAGGATGGGATTTACGCAGGAATGAAGATGAAGGGTCCAGAAAATCTAAAGGATCGATATGTGACTGAGGATGTTCCGTACGGAATGGTGCTGATTTCTACTTTAGGAGACCTTCTAAAAACCCCGACGCCTACCCACGATGCTATCATTCAACTTGCTTCCGTGATCAGCCGCACCAATTATTGGAAAACAGGACGAGGAATAAAGGAACTGGGCCTTTCTAAGATGACCAAGCAAAGCCTAAAAAAGTTTTTAACAGAAGGGAAAAGATGACTTTATATTAACCCCTTTACCAATAATAGGGGGATAGGGGCTCATTGCTGGACGTATCGTATTTCTTTCTTTGCATCTTGAAAACCCTTATTATTTGCCTAAAACAAAACCATTTCACATAGTAATTGGGGTTAATTCAACCCACAGAAGTTCATCCCCTGAAGTCACTCTTTATTCATACTATTTTTGCATTCTGCTTGTCGTATTCTCCCGCCCCTTCGAAATCGGATAACCCATTAAAATAGTTAAGAAATTTATATAATTTAAACAATCTTAAATCCCACCCCCATTTAGAGAAAATTTCCCTTGACAAAAAAAGCTCGTTATTTTAGTATCCCAAACGACATTGTGACTCTTGTCACATGCAGAATCACCTCATGACTCTTGGATCAGCAAGGCTAGAATCCAGCCTCTTATCCCATTCATGAAAGAAAGGGGGGATCCTTAAGAAGTTGATACCTAAAATTCCTTTCGTTCTATAAAGTTATCTTTCACACCGAATAAACCAAAAAGAAAGGGGGAGTAAAAAACATGGCATTTCCTATTTCAAAAAAGTACATTGAGGCAGATCCAAGAAAATTAGCAGATTGGCAGGTTGCAGAAATAGCTGTAGAAAATATGCCTACGGTTGCGCAAGCCCAAGAGATGTTGGGGCTTAAGAGCGAAGAAATCATTCCCATGGGAACGCTATGCAGGCTTGACTTCATGAAAATCATGGAGCGCCTAAAAAGTAAACCGGATGGTAAGTACATCGAGGTTACAGCCATTACGCCTACTCCTTTAGGAGAAGGAAAAACAACGACCTCCATGGGTTTGTTAGAGGGATTAGGTAAGAGAGGTAAGAATGCTGGGGGTTGTATTCGCCAGCCTTCCGGAGGCCCTACGATGAATATTAAGGGAACAGCCGCAGGGGGCGGAAAAGCCCTCCTCATTCCCATGACAGAATTCTCCTTAGGGCTTACGGGTGACATTAATGACATTACCAATGCCCACAATCTGGCCATGGTTGCCTTGAACGCCAGGATGCAGCATGAAAGAAACTATGACGATGCCGAATTGGCCAAACGTAAGCTCAAACGGCTTGACATTGATCCTACCAACGTAGAAATGGGTTGGGTCATGGATTTCTGCGCCCAGGGTTTGCGGAACATCATCATGGGAATGGGTGGAAGGATGGATGGGTTCTTGATGGCATCCAAGTTTGGCATAACCGTCAGCTCGGAGCTCATGGCCATCCTCTCCATTGTACGCGATCTGAAAGATCTTCGTGAGAGGCTCGGTAATATCGTCGTCGCCTATGATAAAAAAGGCAAACCTGTCACCACGACAGATCTCGAAGTCGCCGGTGCGATGTGTGCCTGGATGCGGAACACCATCAATCCCACATTGATGTGGACGACAGAATTCCAGCCATGCATGGTTCACGCCGGTCCATTTGCAAACATCGCTGTGGGCCAATCCTCAATTATTGCTGACCGCATCGGTTTAAAGATGTTCGACTACCATGTGACGGAGAGTGGCTTTGCCGCAGACATTGGTTTTGAGAAGTTCTGGAACGTGAAGTGCCGCTTAAGTGGTCTTACACCAAATGTTTCAGTCCTGACGTCTACGATCCGGGCCTTGAAGATGCATGGCGGAGGGCCCAAGGTTGTGGCCGGCCTTCCACTTGATGAATCTTATACAAAGGAGAACCTTGGGCTTCTGGAGAAAGGGATCGAAAACATGACCCACCTTATCGGGGTGATCAGGAAATCAGGAATCAACCCCGTGGTCTGCATCAATGCCTTCCACACCGACACAAAGGATGAAATCGCTATGGTTCGTAAATATGCAGAGAAGGCAGGAGCCCGTTGCGCACTCTCCGAGCACTGGCTTAAAGGAGGCGATGGAGCCCTCGAACTGGCCGATGTCGTCATGGAAGCCTGTAATGACAAAGTCAATCTCAAATTCCTCTATCCTCTTGAAATGCCGCTTCGACAAAGGGTTGAAACCGTTGCAAAAGAGGTCTATGGGGCCGCCGGTGTCTCTTGGACTGCAGACGCTGAAGCTAAGGCCAAGCGGTTTGAAGCCGATCCTAATTTGAAAGATTTTAATACGATGATGGTCAAAACCCATTTGAGCCTGACTCATGACCCAACAATGAAAGGGGTACCCAAAGGTTGGATTCTGCCGGTTCGCGACGTCTTGATCTTTGCTGGCGCTAAATTCCTCTGCCCGATGACCGGAGCAATCAGCCTAATGCCGGGAACAAGCTCTGATCCCGCCTTCAGAAGGGTTGATGTGGATGTGAATACCGGCAAGGTGACGGGGTTATTCTAATCATCGTATATTGGGAAAAGGGCCTTCAGGCCCTTTTCCTATCTTTAAAATCAGACAATAAGAAGTTATAATTTTTTTAGCTTATGTCAAAGCATAAAGTTACTTTCTACCCTAGCGAGAGACAAATTTTGGTAGATGAGGGGGAGAACCTCCTTCAGGCTGCCATGGAGGCGGGAATTCATATCAACGCCTCTTGTGGTGGGAGTGGGACCTGCGGAAAGTGTAAGGTCAAAGTCCTAGACGGAGCGATTGATTCCCCGAAACATCCGAAACTAACCCAATGGGAATATGACCAAGGATTTCGTCTGGCCTGTTTGACATCGATTCGGAGTAATATCGATGTCGACATTCCCCTTGAATCTCAGGTCGACAGATCAGTCCTTGCACTCAAAGGCAAAGGGGATCGAGGGGCTCATAAATACCTCCTCTCACCACAGGATATTTACCAACTGGTTTCGGGTTGGGATGTCGATCCGGCCGTATTCAAGAGGTATGTTCAACTCGAGCCCCCTACCCTCAAGGACAATAAAAGCGATCTGACCCGCCTGATCAATGCATTGGCCCATCAGCATGGGATCGAAGGGATCTCGGCTGACTTCCGGGCCATCATGAAGTTAAGCCGCCTCCTTCGGGAATCGGATTGGCAGGTGACGGTTACCCTGGTTCTGACGAAGAAGGGTTATAAATTGGTCAATGTGGAACCTGGAGATAACACAAAACAGAACTACTCGATCGTTATCGACATCGGGACGACAACGATCTTCGGGCAGATCCTTGACCTGAACGGATGCGTTGTCGTTGCCTGTCCGGATGGACAGTGTGACGGAACGACTCTCTTTGCCCTAGCGGAAGCCTCCGATTACAATGCCCAGATCAGCTATGGAGAAGATGTGATTAACCGGATTGTCTATTCTCAGAGACCCGGGGGCCTGAAAAAATTACAGGAGGTGGTTGTCTCCACGATTAACAAGATCATTCAGGAATTGCTCAATATGAGCAAGATCGATGTATCCTTGATCTCCCACATGGTGATCGCCGGCAATACGACTATGACGCAGCTTCTTTTGGGACTCGACCCCAAATATATCCGAGAGGAGCCCTATGTTCCCACAGCCAGCTTTATTCCCCCGGTAAGGGCGGTCCATCTGGGGATCAATATAGGGGATCATGTCCACGTCTATATCTTCCCGATGGTGGCGAGTTATGTGGGCGGTGATATCGTGGCAGGGATCTTGGGGTCCGGAGTGTTTCAAAGAGAAACGCTCACGCTTTATATGGACATTGGGACCAACGGAGAGATCGTCCTTGGGAATAAGGATTGGCTCGCCAGCGTCTCCTGCTCAGCCGGTCCGGCCTTTGAAGGTGCGGGAATCAAGTTCGGGATGAGGGCCACCCGTGGCGCTATTGAGGAGGTCAGCATCAATCACCGAACCTATGAACCGATGATCCTCACCATCGGAAGGTCCAAACCCATTGGCATCTGCGGTTCAGGACTCATCGACGCGGTCGCGGAATTCTTAGAAACAGGCATGATCGATCAGAACGGAAAATTCCGAAGGGACCTCCCTACGGATCGGGTTCGGAAAGGACCGGATGGTTACGAATATGTCCTTGTCCGAAAAGAGGAAACGCTGATCCACGAGGATATCGTTCTCACAGAAATCGACGTTGAAAATCTGATCCGTACCAAAGCGGCGATCTATGCGGGATGTAAAGTTTTGCTGGACAGCGTGGGCTTGGGTTTTAAGGATGTGGAGCAGGTGATCATCGCGGGAGGCTTTGGCCGCCATCTCGATCTGGAGAAGGCGGTCTTCATTGGCCTCCTTCCGGAGATGGATATTGAGAAATTCATTTTTGTTGGAAACGGTTCCTTGTTGGGGGCAAGGCTTCTCTCCTTTTCCAAGAACCTTTTAAGGGAGACGGAGCGAATCGCTCTCATGATGACGAACCTCGAATTGAGCAATCACCCTACCTTTATGAATGAATTCATTGCAGCGATGTTTCTTCCCCACACCGATTCCTCTGCCTTTCCACAGGTGGTGGAGAGGCTTTATCAGATGAGAAAGGAATATCGTTCGGAGAGGATGGTCGAAGGGCAGCTTTGAGCTTCACGATCGCCGTTTCAGGAAAAGGAGGGACAGGGAAAACTACCTTTGCGGGAATGATCATCCGTCACCTCTTGGATAAAGGGAAGGGTCCCATCCTGGCCGTGGATGCGGATGCGAATTCGAACCTGAATGAGGTTCTTGGGGTGAATTTGAGGGCCACGATCGGTGATGCCCGCGAGGTTATGAAAAAGGATGTTCCTGTCGGAATGACGAAGGACATCTGGTTTGAATATAAGGTTCAAGAAGCATTGATCGAATCCAAAGGGTTCGACCTCATTGCCATGGGACGTCCGGAGGGTCCGGGTTGCTATTGCGCTGCCAATACGCTGGCGAGAAAGTGTCTGGACCTCCTGACCGGAAATTATCAATACATTGTCATCGATAACGAAGCCGGAATGGAACATTTCAGCCGCTTGACCACTCGGGATGTGGATTTGCTTTTCATACTCTCTGATTCCAGCCGACGCGGGATCTTGACCGCTTCCAGGATCCGGGGCCTGATTCACGAACTCGATCTTCACATCAAACGGGAGGCTGTGGTGATCAATCGGCTTCAGGGAGATTTGGATCCTGAAATTTCAGAGGAGCTGAAACGCCAGAACCTCACCTTGGCAGGGATGATCCCTACGGATGAGAAGGTTTATCAATACGACGTCGAAGGGAAACCAACGGTTCAATTGCCGGTGGATTCAAAGGCAGTTCAAGCGGCCCGAAAGATCTTTGAGGAGTACATCCAGTAATTTTGATCGCAAATTGCAGATCGCAGATTGCAGATTGAAAAATCCGAAATCTAAAATCTGAAATCTGAAATTAGCCAGAAGGGGGGAGAAAAAGAGATGACGGCAAAGTTAATTAAAGGTAATGAGATCGCTCAACAGATTCGGGAGGAACTGAAGCAGGAAGTGACCCAATTAAAAGAGAAACACAATGTCGTTCCGGGTTTGGTCACGATCTTGGTAGGCGAAAATCCGGCGTCCGTAAGCTACGTCACTGGAAAGCAGAAGACCTCCAAGGAGTTAGGTTTCTTTTCGGTACAGGACAACCAACCCGAAACGATAACAGAAGAACAACTGCTCAAATTAGTCGATAAATATAATAAGGACCCTAAGATTCATGGAATCCTGGTCCAGCTTCCACTTCCCAAACATATCAACGAAACTAAAATCCTCTATGCGATCGATCCAAAAAAGGATGTGGATGGGTTTCACCCCGTGAACGTTGGAAAACTGATGATCGGCGAAGCGGATTATCTTCCGTGCACCCCTGCAGGAATTCAGCAGCTTTTGATCCGTTCTGGTGCGAAAATCGAGGGCGCAGAAGTGGTCGTGGTTGGGAGATCTAACATCGTTGGGAAGCCCATTGCCAATATTCTTCTGCAAAAACAGAAAGGGGCCAATGCAACCGTGACGATCTGCCATACCGGCACAAAAGACATGGCTTTTCATACTAAGAGAGCAGATATTCTCATCGTTGCTGCGGGAAAGCCCAAAGCCGTGACTGCAGATATGGTCAAGGAAGGGGCAGTGATTATCGATGTGGGGGTTAACCGGATCGGGATGACGCCCGAGGGAAAAGCGAAACTCTGTGGAGATGTAGATTTCGATGGTGTGAAAGAGAAGGCCAGCGCGATCACCCCAGTTCCGGGGGGCGTCGGTCCAATGACGATTACGATGTTGATGATGAATACCGTAAAGGCGGCGAAAGTGGCAGCTGGGATCAAATAGTTAAAAGTTATACGTTATACGTTACAAGTTATGAGTTATGAATTTTGAAATGCTGAGTCACGAATAACCAATAACGAGTAACTAAACAGAAAGGAGGTTTTTCCTGTGTCTGATCAAATGGAAGAAAAAGTTACTTTTGATGGGAAGAAGGTCAAGGTGCTGGGCCCCACTTTTGAGGAAGGAAAACCTGAGACTCCAATCAACTGGAGGCAGAAGATGAGGAGTCGGGAAGAGATGCTCGCCTACCTCAAAACCGGGGAACGCTACTGGTTCAGTGAAGAGTGGTTTGGAAGCGAGAAAAGGAAGACCAAAGCATAAAGCAATCATTGGAGGGAGGTGAGTCTCGTGGCATTCGCAATACCGAAAGTGACTTACACCGGAAAGATAAAAGAAGTAAAACTTGGAAAGGGGCCGAAGGCTGTGACCATCGGCGGAGAGACGGCTTATCCCTTTCATCTATTCGAAGGAGAGATGCCTCATGCTCCGCGGATTGCAATGGAGGTCTATGATGCGCCTCCGGAGGAATGGGCAGAGGCAGCCCTGGATCCTTTCAAGGATGTGGCCAATGACCCTGTGGCCTGGGCTAAGAAGTGTGTCGAGAGTTATGGAGCGGAAATGATCGCCTTGCAACTGGTCAGCACGGATCCCAATGGCCTCAACCGTTCGGCGGATGAAGCTGCTCAGACTGCCAAGAAAGTTGCCGCAGCGGTTGATGTTCCGGTCATCGTGTGGGGAAGTGCAAATGTCGAGAAAGATGCGGATGTTCTTCGGAAGGTGGCCGAGGCCTGTGATGGGATGAATCTCGTTATCGGGCCCGTGGCCGAGGGCAACTATAAACAGGTGGGGGCAGGAGCGATCGGGTACAAGCATACGGCGATTGCCTCTACCCCAATTGACATCAACCTTGCCAAACAGCTCAATATCCTGATGGGTAATCTGGGTGTACCGGATGGGCAGATCATCGTCGATCCAACGACCGGTGGACTGGGATATGGCATTGAATATACCTATTCAGTCATGGAACGAGATCGGATGGCCGCCCTCACCCAGCAGGACGAAAGGCTCCAATTCCCGATTCTTTGCAATATGGCCAAGGAGGTCTGGAAGACCAAAGAGGCCAAGACCAAGACCGAAGAGGCCCCGACTTTGGGGAATGCCAAAAACAGGGGCATTCTCATGGAAGCTGTCACGGGGGTGATGCTTCTCCTGGCTGGGGCAGATGTTTTGGTGATGAGACATCCCGATGCCATCAAACTGGTTCGGGAGATGATTGCCGATTTTACGGCTAAATGAGTTGAAGGGGGGAAAACATTAAAGGAGGAACAACATGTCAAACTTGGAGAAGAAGAGTATTGATCCCGCAACGATTAAGATGCTGAAGAAGGCTCAGGCCGATGGATGCGAAACCATTTTCGACCGGGCCGATACGATGAAACCATGCCCTATTGGAGCAGAAGGAAGTTGCTGCAAACACTGCGCCATGGGTCCTTGCCGGGTCCCTGCTCCCAAGAAGAAGGGGGAAACCCCTGCAGAAAAGGCAAAACGAATGGGCCTTTGCGGGGCCACGGCCGAGACGATCTCAGCTCGTAACTTTGCTCGAATGGTTGCAGCAGGCGCTTCTGCCCACTCGGACCATGCCCGCGGTGTAGCGGAAGTCTTTCTGGCAGCGGCTAAGGGTGAAGTTCCCGGATTTCACATCAAGGACGAACAGAAACTTTACCAGATCGCTATGGACTTTGGTGTCGAGATCGGTGACCGCTCCGTCCAGGAGATCGCCATTGACGTTGGTCATAAAGCCCTCGCTGAGTTCGGCCGTCAGGAAGGAGAGACTATTTTTATAAAAAGAGCTCCTCTCAAAAGGCAGGAGATATGGAGGAATCTAGGGGTTGTCCCTCGAGGAATTGATCGGGAGATCGTGGAGTTGATGCACCGAACCCATATGGGTGTCGATCAAGATTACCGAAACATCTTGATGGCAGCCGCCCGAACGGCTCTTGCCGATGGTTGGGGAGGTTCGATGATCTCCACGGAACTGCAAGATATTCTTTTTGGGAATCCGGTCCCCGTCTATGGCCAAATCAATTTAGGTGTGTTGAAAAAGGACGAAGTCAATGTGGTCATTCATGGCCATGAACCTTTGCTTCCCGAGATTATGGCGGATGTGGTTCATGACCCCGAGATTCAAAAGGCGGCCAAAGCGGTGGGAGCGAAAGGGGTTAATTTGGCAGGCATGTGTTGCTCTGCCAATGAGATTCTGATGCGCCATGGAATTCCTGTGGCTGGAAACTTTCTCCAGCAGGAGCTGGCTATTGTAACGGGCGCGGTGGATGCCATGGTGGTCGATGTCCAGTGTGAGATGCAATCTCTGGCACAAGTCGCCAAGTGTTATCACACCAAGCTGATCACCACGACACCGAAGGCCAAGATCGAAGGAGCCATGCACATCGAGTTTGATGAGCATCATGCACCAGATGTTGCTAAAAAAGTATTAATGGAGGCCATCCAGAATTTTAAGAACCGGAAGCCCAATGTTGAGATTCCCTCGGATACCACGGATACGATCGTTGGATTCAGTCATGAAACCATTAACTACTTGCTCGGCGGTGCGTACCGAGCCTCCTACCGACCCTTGAACGACAACATCATCAATGGTCGCATTCGAGGCATCGCAGGGGTTGTCGGTTGTAATAACGCTCGTGTCACCCATGACGATCCGAACCTGACTTTGATCAAAGAATTGATCAAAAATGATGTGATTGTTTTGGCCACTGGTTGCAGCGCCATGACCTGTGGAAAGGCAGGGCTCCTCACCCCGGAGGCCACGGATATTTATGCAGGCCAAGGACTCGCCTCTGTCGGAAAAGTTGTGGGGATTCCTCCGGTTCTCCACATGGGGTCTTGTGTGGATAACAGCCGAATCCTGATGGCTGCGACAGCGGTCGTAAAGGACGGAGGCCTGGGCGACGATATCAGCGATCTTCCAGCCGCGGGTGCGGCTCTGGAGTGGATGAGCGAGAAGGCCGTAGCCATCGGTCACTACTTTGTTGCTTCGGGAGTCTATACCGTATTTGGCACCACATGGCCCACCACAGGAAGCGATGAAGTGACAAAACTTCTCTTCGAGGAGTTCGAAAATACACTAAAAGGGAAATGGGGCTTCGAGCCTGATCCCATCAAAGCCGCAAAATTGATGATCGAACATATCGACAAGAAGAGAAAAGCCCTGGGCATTGACAAAACCAGAGAGCGTGTCCTCTTCGATATGGCCAAGCGCCGCGAACTGGACGCTGCTTAAAAATTACTCACGCTATGCGCAGAGCGCTAAGCGCTTAGCGAATTTCTATCGCAGAAGGAGGTATGAGACGTGTCTAAGATTATTGCATCTGCAGCGATAAGAGGAGCTCATAAGATTGTAGAAAGAGCTGAAAAGAAATATGAGGAGGCAATGAAGAAGTGGGGAGACAATCAGAACGTGGGTTTTCCCAATACTGCCTACTACCTTCCGATCATCTACGCCATTCTGGGGGTTCCTATCCAAAAATTGGGTGACATGAAGCCTATTCTGGACAGGGCCCGTTCACTTTTACCCCCACTGGTGAAAGAAAACGTAAATCTTCCCTATTTGGGTCCTGCCCTTGACGCAGGGATGGCAACTTTTTTTGCAGAAGAGATCATTGAGTCGATCCGTTATTTAGAGGATCCCAATTTCTATACGAAACAGGAAGATCCTCTCCCCAACAATATCTGGCTTGGAGCAGCCGATGACGTCATCTTCCGTAAACGGGGAATTGAGTTTGTGGATGGAACAGCCCCTGGATTTGCAGCCATTGCAGGTTCGGCTCCCTCCCCTGAGATTGCCAAGAAGATTGCCACGGAGCTCCAGGAGAAAAACCTCTACATCTTTATGTGCGCCGAGTACAATGGAAAACGTTTCTCCGAACAATTGGTTGAGGCAGGCGTTCAGATCGGCTGGCCAACGAGGCTTGTCTCTTTTGGGCCGGATATCTCTGCGGCGGTTTTTGCCATTGGTTTTGCCTGCCGAGTGGCTATGGCCTTTGGAGGAATTAAGCCCGGAGATTTCAGAAAGAATCTGATTTATAACAAGGACCGTACCTTTGCCTTTGTGATGCCCCTGGGGTATGTCAACGACGAATGGTACGCCAATGCGGCTGGCGCCATCAATTGGGGGTTCCCGACGATTGCGGACACACCCATCCCTGAGATTCTTCCAACCGGAGTATGCACCTATGAGCATGTGGTCTCCAATGTACCCCATGATCAGATCGTCCAGAGATCGGTGGAGGTCAGAGGGTTGAAAGTTCGTGGCCGAGGTTCCAATCCCCGTTTCTTATGGTCCTGCCTTTGAAGGGGAACGCGTCAGAGGTGAGGACATCTATCTCGAGTGCGGTGGAGGAAGAACTCATGCTGTAGAGTGGGTCACCTCCAAAAACATGGATGAGGTGGAGGATGGGAAGGTAGATATCATTGGCCCCGACTTGGATAAGATACAACCACCAGGTCAACTTCCCCTTGCGATTATCGCGGAAGTAGCAGGGCGACAGATGCAGGAGGACTTCGAACCGATCCTCGAACGTCAGATCCACCATCTGATCAACTATGCCCAAGGGATCATGCATATTGGTCAGAGGGACATTGCCTGGGTACGAGTCGGCAAAGGAGCCGTGGAAAAGGGATTTCGCCTCTCCGATCTTGGCAAGATCCTTCATGCAAAGTTCCATCAGGACTTTGGAGCCATTTTCGACAAAGTCCA
>SMTZ1_10017339_pt1 | contig 18067 bp, 12 predicted proteins | sample DeeMarSWOR136_30_FD_25667 | JGI IMG/M metagenome (IMG submission 25667)
CAGTTCGACTACTATGGAATGTTCATCATCTCAATTCCTGTTTATGCTTTTCTTGGCATCCCCTTCCTCGTAACATTAGGGGGAAAGGAGATCAAAGGGACTCTTCTGTCAATTGGAATTATTGACCTAGGGCTCTTTCTACTCGTTTACTGCATCGGTCACATTGGCTACCTAGCGCTTTCTTCTACATGGTGGGCAATCATGCTGATTCTCAATGTAGCCATCTGTGACCTCATCGCCATTCTGATGAGGAAAGGGAAAAATCATCGCTGGAGCAGTGTCTTAATCCAGTATTCCGTCTCGGCTCCGATGACTATCATCCTCACTCTAGGCCTTTCATATTGGACAGGCATACCATGGTTTCATTGTGTATTTCTGGGAATCTTAATTCCCCTACTCGTAGCAATCGGACGTCACACCATAAGATATATTGAGAAAGATATTGGAATCAGCCGAGATCAACTCCTCCCAGGGAAAGGCCAAGTGATAGACAACCTCAGGTCATTCCTTTATGCGGCACCGGTGATATTCCACTACCTCCGGTTTTTTTCCATGAGATCCGACGCCTTCTGAGATGAAGAAATTAACTGGCTCATTTTCAGCGCGAGCTCTGATTCATCTCTTACTGCTCAGACCATTTTTGAAGTTATTTTTCGGAGTCAATGTCGCTGGTAAAAAAAATTTAGCCTCTCTAGACCAGTATATTATTATTGCTAACCATAACAGTCATCTGGACATTTTACTCCTATTCTATATTCTTCCTATTAAACAGATCCTGACGACTCAGCCTGTTGCAGCAGAAGAATATTTCTCTAAATGGAAGGTCCTATTCAAGCTGGTCAATTACCTCTTCTCTCCAATCTGGATCGTGAGAGACCGGGAAGTCGATGATCCTCTGAGGGGAATGAGGGAAGCATTGAATTCAGGGAATAGTATCATCATTTTCCCTGAAGGAACGAGAGGAATTCCAGGACAGATAATAAAATTTAAGACAGGAGTGGGCAGGCTGGCAATGGAATACAGGAACATTCCAATTATCCCTGTTTTTATCTCAGGCACTGAGAAATCATTTCCCAAAAAAAGCACAATCCCGATGCCCATATGGAATAATGTCACCATTGGCCCCCCTCAAATGTTCAAAGGAGAAGGCCAGGATATCACATCCTCCCTAGAAAAGATGATCCGGGAGCTTTCTTATTCAGAGACTGCCAAAAGACACAAAAGATACAAACAACCTAAGCCTGCAATCGCGTTTGCAGTGTATGGAATCGACGGTTCTGGGAAGAGTACTCTTTCCAGGATTGTTGCGAAAAAGCTCTCGAATGCCTTTCGTGTCTGCCTGGTCAGCGACCACCTTGAATTCTACGAGAATGAGAATCAAAAAGAACTTCAACCTCTGCTTACCGAAAAAGTTAGAGAGGCATTGGGCAGATATGCAAAGACTGCAAAATCATTGAAGCAGTACAAGATTCCAAAGCTGGCCGAGCTTCTGCTCAGGGACCATATTTTGGGGGAAGTGCAGAGATGGTACACACCTGATATTATTGTCCAGGATGGATGTCCCTTGATCAACCTAGCCGCGTGGGCAAAATTATACAGGGAGGAATATTTCGATGCCGAGGTATGCGCCAGGGCAATTAGGATTCTTACAGGCAAGAGGGAAGCAATAAAAAAAGATGATCCCATATTTAAAAAATTTCATGAGCTGGCTGCTCTTAGGCGCTTCAGGCTCGACCATATGAGACTCCCTGATGCCGTAATCTTTCTTGATGTGGCACCTGCTGTCTCAATTCAAAGAATCCTGAGCAGAGGCGAGCAAAGGCAGGTCCATGAAACAGAGGAAAAGTTAGCGAAGCTGCGTGAAGGCTACCTCCTGGTAACCCAGGTCGTGGAAAAAGAATTCAATATTCCGGCCCGTATTCTCGATGGAGAGTCAGAAATCGATAAATTAACAGCATCAGCCATCGAATTCGCCAAGGAATCAAGCCTAAGGGAACCTTAATATGAGTAAGAGCCAGATCGAAGTCATTGCGACAACGATATCCGGCTCGATCCAAGACTGGGGGAAGGTCCACAAAATAGTTCCCCTGTTTAAAAAACATGGAAGAGAAGATGTCACTCTTCATGCGGTCGATAGCCATGCAGAGGCCATGAAACTGACCCATGAGCTTATTGTGAAAGGAAGCCGAACCATAATATCGGCTGGGGGTTCTGGCACTTTTAACAGAGTTCTTGAAGGATGCATTGAATCCAATGTTGAGCTCAGGAACATCACTCTCGGCTTCCTCAGAAAAGGATCAGCCGATCTGATCGGAAAGAGTCTGGGAATGCCTGATGACATAGAAAGGGCCGTAGAGGTTTTTGTTGTATCGCTGGCTGAGAAAAGAATCGTGAAGTGTGATGTGATACGGGCAGTTAGTGGGGAAAAAGGCATAAGACCTCGCCACTTCGTGGGATATGGAGGGGCGGAAATTTTCGGAAGGGTTCCCCACTACACCGAGAACCGTTTCATCAAATATTACAAAGGCATTTTGGGCCAGTTGTTCGGTGATCTGGGTCCATTTTTCGTCGGGGCACTGTTATCCATTCTGGAGAAGACGGTCAAGCAAATGGGGAGAAAAAAGACATCGTGGACTATAACAGTAGACAGCAAAGTGGTATCACGAGGATATTATCAAGCCATGATCATTGTGAACGGAGACCTCGGTTCTGATCTTCCTTTTGCAAAGTCAGTCCCGCTTGGCTCTGGAGATTTTTATTTATTCGCGATCAGGGACCTCGGACTGCTCAGCTTACCCAGGCAGTTCAAGCATGCCTGGGATTCTTCCATAACAGATCAGCCGGAACTCTGGGGATTTGAATCTTATCGTATTGAAAAGTCCCTGAAGATCGAACCTGACAACAACAGGACATTTCCCGTCAATGTGGATGGTTCGACTATGATCTGCAGATATTCAGCGACATTCCAAATCGTCGATCACATAAACCTGATATCAAAGTAAACCAGGCCTTTCGATCACATAAACCTGATATCAAAGTAAACCAGGCCTTTTGAAGAGCTTCACATTTGACACGTCTCCTATAAAAGAATATCCTAATACTGCTGAATAGAGGGGAAAAATTGGCAAGAAAATGTCCTCGATGCGATTCTGAAAACACAGATATCGCGCGCTTTTGCAGTCATTGTGCAGCACCTCTTCCGGATGTGGATGAAATCGTCCCCACCAAGACTCTGGAAACACCCATTGAAAAACTGACAAGAGGGAGTGTATTCGCTGGAAGGTACGAGATCATCGAGGAACTCGGGAAAGGCGGAATGGGAAGAGTCTACAGGGTTGAGGATACAAAGTTAAAACAGGAAGTCGCCCTCAAGCTTATAAAACCTGAGATCGCTAAAGACGAAAAGACCATCGAAAGATTCAGGAATGAACTGAAAGTTGCCCGCAACATCCGTCATAAGAATGTTTGTGGGATGTTTGATCTGGGAGAAGAAAAAGGCACTCACTTCATCACGATGGAATATGTTCGTGGGGAAGATTTAAGGAGTTCTATCAGACGTTTTGGACAATTGCCCATAGGAAAATCCATTTCTATTGCCAAACAGATATGTGATGGATTAGTCGAGGCTCACAGACTGGGTGTTATACACCGCGATTTAAAGTCGAACAACATCATGATCGATAAAGAGGGAAACGTACGGATTATGGATTTTGGAATTGCCCGTTCTCTCGAAGCAAAAGGGATAACGGGCGCAGGAGTGATAATCGGGACTCCAGAGTACATGTCGCCGGAGCAAGTGGAAGGGAAGGAAGTCGACCAGCGGTCAGACATCTATTCGTTGGGAATCATCCTGTATGAGATGCTGACAGGAAGAGTGCCTTTCGAAGGGGATACGCCATTCACGATAGGTATGAAACATAAGGGTGAGATGCCGCAGAATCCGAAGGAACTCAATCCCCAGATACCAGATAGTCTGAGCAGTGTGGTTCTCAAGTGTCTGGAAAAGGAAAAAGAGAACAGATATCAGAGTACAAACGAGGTGCGTTCCGAGCTGAAAAGGCTCGAACAGGGACTCCCCAGAACGGATAGAGTCATACCTCAAAAAAAGACGCCGACCTCCAAGGAAATAACCGTCACATTCGGGATTCGCAAGCTTTTCGTTCCTGTTTTTATTGTGGTTGTTGTCATCTTAGCAGGATTGCTCATCTGGCAGCCATGGAACAAAAGGGATAATCTCCCCACCGGTCCTGATAAGCTTTCAATCGCTGTGCTTCCCTTCGAGGATCAAAGCCCTGAAAAAGATCTGGAACAATTCTGTGGGAGTATGGCCGATCATATCATCGCCAGACTTTTAAAACTCAAACAAGAATGGAGAATCGTCAACTGGCCTTCAGCCATGCAGTACCAGAATACGGCGAAAACTCTCAGGGAGATCAGCCAGGAGCTAAATGTAGCCAACCTTCTTACAGGAACAGTGCGTATCGAGGGAGAAAATCTCCATGTGTGGGTTAAGCTTATCGACGCCAGGGATAACACGATCATCTGGCAGTCTCCATACGAGATGAAAGTCGAGGAGATCTTCACTATTCAGGGCTCCATTGCTGGAGAAATCGCAGCCGCTCTCAAAGCTGACCTTTCTCCTGAGGAAAAATCGCTGCTGGTGAAGAAACCGACAGAGAATTTAAAGGCATATGAACTTTATACGCAGGGACGGTGGCATTGGAATAAGCGGACTATTAAAGACTACACAAAATCTATTGAATACTTCCAACGGGCTATCGATATGGATCCGAATTATGCGTTGGCCTATGCCGGAATAGCTGACTCATATGTTTTGATGGAGAGTTATAGTTTTCGCACTTTACAAACTTATTCTCAGAAAGCAAAAGAAGCAGCCATGAAAGCGCTTGAACTCGATGATTCACTTGCTGAGGCCTATGCATCTTTAGGATTGATAAAGACCATACATGACTGGGATTGGGAGGGCGCAGAAAAAGATTTTAAAAAGGCTATAGATCTCAACCCATCATACGCGACCGCTCACCACTGGTACGCTGAATTCTTAGTCATTCAAGCCCGGCTCGACGAGGCTCTTGAAGAGATTTTAAAGGCTCGGGAACTGGATCCTTTCTCATTGGTGATCAACTCCGAGTTAGGGGATATTTATTTGTATCGTCGGGAATTTGACCAGGCTCTTGACGTGTTGAAAAGAACCAACGAGATAGATCCGGAATTCTGGGTTCTCTATCCTTCACTCGGGGAGGTCTATTTAAATAAATCGATGTATGAGGAAGCCCTGGCCGCATTTGATAAACTTAGTGAGGGAATATCCGAAACCGTGTTTTCTGAAGAAGTCATTGGAGAATTTTTCAAATATCTGACAAATAATACAGATGCTCTTAAGCAATTTATCGAGAATAGACCAGAATCGGGAGGAGAAGATCCAGTTTCTCTTGAAGAGTACAAAATGCAATTGGAGTCCTTGATAGGAAATTCTGAAGCTCTTTCTGATATGGTAAAAGAATGGAAACAGTCAAGGGTGGGGGATGTAAAAGGCATGTGGCATGCCCGTGTCTATGCAAAAATGGGGAAGGAAGAAGAGATACAGCAAATACTGGAAAGGATGATCGAAACTTCAAAACTGGGATTTTTCCCAGTAAATGGGAATATCGCTGTTCTTTACTTCTTATTAGGAGACAAGGACCTTGGATTTTTGCATTTAGAGAAGGCGGTTGAAAATAATGAATTTTACATACGCGGTCTTAAAGTTGATCCATTATTTGATGACGTTCGTTCAGACCCAAGGTTCCAGTCGCTGCTTAAAAGGATGGGACTGGACTAGATTCAGAAATTCTCCTCCCTCTGAAAAACACCGATCTTTGTACCCTTGAACTTGAAGTTGAGGATTCGAAAAGGAGTCCAGCTTCATGCCCGAACGCCATCACGTCAGGTTGTCTAGTAATGGCTTTAGATGGCGGCCAAGGAGGGTGAGCCATTGACCGTGTTGATGTATGTATGGTAAAAACTTCAGCTAGGAGAATTCAGTCATGAATAACAAAAAAGCGATCATCATAGGAGCCGGGATCTCGGGCTTATGTGCAGGCAGCTATCTTCAGATGAATGGTTATGACACCGAGATCTTCGAACTGCACAATATCCCTGGTGGATTATGTACAGCCTGGGAAAGAAAAGGCTATACGTTTGACTTCTGCGTTCACTGGCTTGTCGGTTCTTCACCTTCGGATAATTTTTATTCACACTCCGTATATTTACGGATGTGGATAAGTTGGAAGAAGAAATGAAGAACGTGGCACCTGAAGACAAAGATATCATCGAAGAGTTTATCGGAGGGATAAGGAAATTTCTCCCTTTTAAAATGTCGCTCGATAAAGCACCCGAAGTGATGAATCCTTTCGATGGCTTGAAAATGATGTTTACAATGCTTCCCTATTTAGGGGCTTTTAAGAAATGGGAAAAAATTTCTGCCAAAGAGCTTGCCAGCAGGTGTAAAAATCCACTGCTCAGCAGGGCCATCCTGGAAATGTTTATGCCTGAAAGCTCTGTATTTTTTCTCCTTATAACCCTTGTAAGTATGCACAAAAAGTCGGCCGGATACCCGATGGGCGGCTCGCTTAATTTCGCTGAACTGATTGAAAAGAAATATATAAACCTGGGGGGGAAAATCAATTATAACTCCAGGGTAGAAAGGATCATAGTGGAAGACGACTGCGCCAGAGGAATTAGACTGGAGAACGGCGACACTCATAGGGCAGACATCATCATTTCCGCAGCGGATGGATACAGCACAATTTTCAAGATGCTGGAAGGAAAATATGTGGATGAGAAACGACATGAATATTACAACGGACAGAACGAAAGGCTGAAGGTATTCCCTTCCCTTGTATTTGTCTCACTCGGAGTTGCCAGAAAGTTCGAAAATGAACCTCACACTCTGGTTTTTCCTTTGAAAAAATCCATCAAAGTGGATGAAAGCATTAATTATGAATATCTTACTGTCAGGATTTTCAACTTCGATCCGACACTTGCTCCGGAAGGAAAAACGACTCTAACCGTGATGCTCGGCACCTATAACTATCAATTCTGGGTAGATCTTAGAAAAAAAGATAGAGAGAAATACAGACAGGAAAAGGAGAGAATTGCAAACGAGGTTATCGAAGCTCTGGAGGAGCGGTTGGGGAATATCAAATCGATTCTCGAGGTAACGGATGTTTCTACACCCGCATCAATCATAAGATATACTGACAACTGGAGGGGCAGTTTTGAGGGCTGGCAGCCTGGGCGAGGGACTATGATGCTTAGAATTGATAAAACCCTCCCTGGTTTAAAAGATTTCTACATGATAGGGCAATGGGTCGAACCAGGAGGAGGACTTCCCCCGGCAATAATGTCCGGGAGGAATGTGGCTCAGATTATTTGTAAAAAGGATGGGAAGAAGTTCACGACGCAGTCGTGATCCTTTACCTGCTGCACAATTCTCAAGCAATAGATCCCATGCTGGAGCAAAATTAATTAATTCATATCATTTCGTCTTGTAAGCAGAATATCTTGACACTGTGATTCACTTCAAGTGTTGGTCAGCCCAGATTTGGTCAATTGAGAACGTCCCACCTAAAACCTGTTTATAAAAAGGCATCTTTTTTCCTTGACAACAAAGTATAATATTTATATACTTCATATATATTGAATTATATAAAACATAGGGAGCGATATTAAAAATGAAAAGCATTTATCAAAATTCCACATTTAATAGAACCAAGCGAAAAAATTGGGCTATAGCGATGTCGATTGTTTTTTCAGTCATCCTTCTTGCTGGTGATATTCACGGCCAGAAAACAATCCAAATTCCAATGCGGGATGGAATAAAACTGGCTACAGACCTTTATTTTCCAAAAATTGAGAACGGACCTTTCCCGGTGATACTGATGAGAACTCCATACAATAAAGTCATCCTTAAAGCTTACGGGGACTATTTTTCGAAAAACGGTTTTGTTTACGCGATACAGGATGTCCGAGGCCGATTTGAATCCCAGGGGGATTGGGAGCCGTTTATTAATGAAGGAGAAGACGGATATGACACCATCGAATGGCTGGCTGCACAGGACTGGTCAACGGGTAAAAGGCAATGCCATTCGACAACATGCCCTATGAAGGCGGTGTGCTGGTAATGGGAGGGGATATAAGATGGGCTGACATCGTTGAAAATGCAAAGACAGTTGCAGACATGCAGAATAAAGCAAAAGAAGTATTCACAAAGGACTGGAACAGCCTGTTGAGTTATCTTCCGGTTATCGATCTCGATAAAAAGATCCTGGGGAAAGAAACTCCCTACTGGCGGCGATGGGTTGAACACAATACAGATGATTCGTACTGGGAAAAGGTTAATTACCTAAAAAAGCTTCAAGAACTCGATATTCCAGTATTTCTTCAATCGGGATGGTTCGACCCTGGTAACAGAGGAACAAAACTCGCCTATTCCCATCTAAAACAGTCCAAAAACAAATACATCAAAATGATCATGGGTCCGTGGGAACATACTGATGGATCTGTATATCAAGTGGTTTGATTTCTGGCTAAAAGGCGAGGACAACGGAATCATTAGCGATCCGCTGGTCCAGGTCTTTAATTTTGGTCCAAATAACTGGTTGAAAGCGGATACCTACCCGTTACCGGACACATCCTTTGTCAAGTATTACATATCCTCTGAGAAAGGGGCGAATACATCACACGGCGATGGAAAACTGCAGATACAAAAATCCTCTTCTCCCAGACAGTATGAAAGAGAGCATTGGAAAATTATAAAAATTTGGTCGGTTCCAGGGAAGATATTCTCGTCTACGAAACGGCTCCCTTCGAACAGCCTCTGACAATCGCTGGTCCACTCTCAGCAGTATTGTACGCTTCATCGTCTGCGAAGGATACCGACTGGTGTGTAACATTGTATACAGTTGCCGAAAACGGAGAAATAAATCCGATGGGTATGACATGGGGTGTACTCAGAGCACGTTTCAGGAACTCAATGTCAGTTCCTGAATTTATGGAAAAAGATAAAGTATATAAATTTTCCATCGATTTGAGTCATACAGGGAACACATTTTCAAAAGGAGAGCGTATCCGTATGGAAATTGCATCTGCTTCTTTTCCCGAGTATTCCCGGAATCTGAACGCCGGAGGCCATAATGAAATGGAAACAGAGTACGTTTCCGCAGTTCAAAGAATATATCACACCAAGGAATACCCATCCCATCTTCTTCTGCCAGTCTATAAAATGGAAATCCCTGATTCTCGGCCTGAATCTGGTAGAGAGGATGAGGCTCGCACAGATATAAGCCCCTACGCTCCCTATGTCGGGCAATACACCAATCCCGAACTGGGTGATGTCAAGGTTTTCGAACAAAGAGGTAAGTTGGCGTTGGATATCCCGAAAAAGATGGTCTTGGAATTTAATGGCCCAGATGAAGAGGGAATATGGGCCTGTCTGCTTTCGAATCAAATCAGTTTAAGATTCAGCAGAGACGATTTTGGAGAGGTGACCGGATTGTCCCTCATAATCAGGACAAGGCTGCCAAAAAAGGCTGAAGCAGGAACGATCAGTGCCGATGTTCCGGAAAAATTCAAGCCCTTTCTAGGCATATATCCTGTTCCTATGGAGGGCACTGAGTTGACAGTCATCTTCAAGGATGGGAACCTTGCTGTTGCTGAGTCTGATGGAGAGGACGTCAAGCTCGAGGGGCCTGATGAGCAAGGACTTTGGATTTACAAATCAAGCGGGTACAAGATATCATTCGTATTCGGAGACAAAGGGGACGTTAAAGAGATGGTTGTCCACCAGATCTACGAGGCTCCAAAAGTCAGGTTTACTCCAGAAAAAAAACAAAACTCCCAAATAAAGGAGTCCAAAAAATGATCAGTCGATCAAAACTCCGCGGGCCGATAGGCCGGATCGGGCCGTATGCAGCAGCTGTCTTTATATCCCTGGGATTGATTGAAGCCATTATAACAGGAAAACCTCCTTATTCCGCTTTTGCTTTCGGCTGCTTTTTCATTGTTTTGGGGATCATCGAATATCAGAGGACAAAACTGATCACTTACTTGATCTTAGGCCTGCTGTGGGGAACAGGGACATGGCACAGCATGGCGCGCTTCATCGTTTCATTTTTGTCTCTTGAGACCTACATACCCCATGTTATTGTTGCCTTAGCAGCACTTGTGTTAACCTGGCCTGTTTTCTATGGCAATGAAAAATTGGAGTCCAATGCCCGCAAGCTGTTTAATCTGGCTGCCGAACACGTGCATGAGGCATTCAACGGATTCACAGACCGACCCTATTCCGGCTGTAAAACAGAGTACACAAGGGATGAGATCAGCGGATTTGCGCGGTTCATGGGAGGCAAGAAAATCGTCAAATCGATCGTTCAACCAGATATTGTTATCCTTTCCTTTTCCATGGGGATAAGCCCTTTGAAGGAGCCAGATCTTCAACAGATCAGCTATATCTCCTTTGACAATGATGGAAATATCTCTGTGCACATATCAGAGTATGATTACAAACGGTTTAAAGAAGAGCTGACCTTTGATCAGCTGTGCGCATCTTTGGGTGATGTCTTCGTGCGGTTTTTAGAATACTACAAAAAGGGATTGGAGAGCCGGATTATCGTGGAATTGAAGTCAGGTGCGAAATAAAAATGGATTTTAAAACTGCTGCTCGATTTGGTGTCTATTTCTCAAAAGGCTATGCAGAGGAGATTTTCAGGCTGCTCGTAAACTACAAGGATATCTCTGCCTCAGAGGCGGCATCGAGGCTGAGCCTTCATATTCAAACCGTCCAGGATTTCCTGGAAGCCATGACCTCTCTAGGCATTCTGTCAAAAAAAGAGGTTTACGAAAAAAAGCGACCTTACTTCCGCTATTCTCTGAAAAAGAAGAAAATATCCTTGGACATCGATCTGGCCTCCTTGTTGGAACAGAAACAGCCTGAAAGGAAATTATCTAAAAAAATTCGAGAAAATAAAGATTCAGGAGCTAGATTCACGACGGCGCGTTACGATCCCTATTTCAGCAGTGTCGTCATCTGGATCGGAGAGGGACGGGATCGGAAGGAAAGGAAAATCAACCTGACAATCCCACAGGGGAAATTCCTCTTCACCGGAAATCCTTGATATTGTAGAACTGCTTGAAAAGTATGGAGTTATAAAAGTAAAATAACAGAGATGTTCCTTCTATATTTTTTCCCAAACTCTGATTGAACTCAGGATATGGCGTGAAATATTACATTTCACGACATCAGTCAGCTCACCTAATTGACTCTTCTATCAGAAATTGTTATTCTCTTTTCTGCGCTCGTCAGAAGGGAAAGCAATGGGAATAAAATGCCCAAAATGTCATTCAGATAATACTGATTCCGCGCGCTTTTGTAGCAATTGTGCAACCCCACTTCCTTCCCAAGAGGTTTCTGTAACTAAGACCCTCGAAGCTCCAACCAGAAAATTAGCTTTAGGCTCCATCTTTGCAGAGAGGTATGAAATCCTAGAAGAACTGGGAAAAGGAGGGATGGGAGAAGTCTACAGGGTGAAGGATGAAAAGCTAGATGAAGAGATAGCACTAAAAGTATTAAAACCCGAAATAGCTGTTGATAAGAACATAATTGAACGTTTCAAGAATGAATTAAAACTTGCCCGAAAGATTGCTCATAAACACGTCTGCAAGATGTACGACCTGAATGAAGAGGAAGAGACTCCATACATTGCAATGGAATATGTTGATGGGGAAGATCTGAAGAGTCATATCAGAAAGAAGGAAAAGTTAACACAAGAGGAAGCCATATCGATAGCCAAGCAGGTGTGTGAGGGTTTAGCTGAAGCCCATGAGATAGGGGTAATACATCGCGACCTGAAGCCACAAAACATAATGATAGATGATAAAGGAAGAGCGAAGATCATGGATTTTGGGATAGCCCGTTCGGTTGAAGCACCAGGAGTAACCGCATCAGGCATGATCATAGGAACACCTGATTACATCTCACCAGAACAGGCAGAGGGTGAGGAGGCAGACCAGAGATCAGATATCTATGCATTAGGAGTTATTCTGTATGAGATGGTGACAGGGAGTGTTCCTTTTGAAGGGGATACGGCTTTCAGTGTGGCTCTAAAACATAAAACAAAGTTGCCTTCAGATCCAAAGAAGCTCAATCCTGGCATTTCAGAGAATCTCGGTCGTTTGATCCTGATATGCATGGAGAAGGAAAGGGAGAGAAGGTATCAGACAGCAGAGGCACTTCTGGCTGATTTGCGTAACATTGAGGAAGGCTTTCCCCTTGGGACAAAAATCAGGCCCAGGCGAGAGACTTTCGTAGCAACATTAATCCGAAAGAAGCTCTTCATTCCTGCTTTGGTTGTTGCTCTTGCAGTCATTGCAGTCATTATCTGGCAGCTTATACCTGAAAAGGAAGCAGTGTTTGCACCTAAGATTGAGAACTCTGTAGCGATTATTAATTTTGAAAATCTGACTGGGGATAAGAGCTATGACATATATAAAAAGTCAATTCCTAATCTGCTCATCACTAATCTTGAGAACACAGGATATTTCTATGTGGTTACCTGGGAGCGCATGCGTGATCTTCTCAAGCAAATGGGGAAGAAGGAAGTGGAGTTCATTGACAGTGATTTGGGCTTTGAGCTGTGCCGCAGGGAAGGCGTAGAAGCCCTTGTTTTAGGAAGCCTAAATAAAGCCGGTGATATGTTTGTTACAGATGTGAAAGTTTTGGATGTTGAGACTAAGAGACTCCTCAAGGGTGCCAGCTCCAGAGGAGAAGGAGTTGACAGCATTTTAGTTACACAAATTGATGAGCTGAGCAGGGATATTTCTCGAGGTGTAGGCGTATCTGAACAAAAGATAGAAGCGACTCAACAGCAGATTACCGATGTGACGACAACTTCAATGGAAGCCTACAAGAATTTTTTAATCGGGAAAGAGTATTATGAAAAAAATTATGCTGAAGAGGCTCATCAATATTTAAAAAAGGCTATTGAGTTAGACTCAACTTTTGCTGTGGCTTATCTATATTTGGGGTATGTATATGGTGCATTGGGTAATACACCGACTAGCAATACATACTACTCCAAGGCAAAACAATATTCGACAAAATCAACGGAAAAAGAAAGACTATATATTATGGCAGCATATACTGGAAGCGTAGAACAAAATCCGGACAAACAATTCAATATCATTGAACAAATTGCCAGGAAATACCCAAAAGAAAAGCTTGTATACTCGTATTTTGGCAATTATTATGATAACAAGCACTTATACGATAAAGCAATTGAAGAATTTAACAAAGCGCTGCAACTTGATCCCAATGACGGATATGCTTTGCAAGGTCTTGCTAATACTTACATTAATTTGGAAGATTATGAAAACGCCATAAAATATTTAAGTAAATACGCCTCTTTCTTTCCCCATGATGCGAATCCGTATCATTCAATAGGGAATGTTTATTTTAAAATGGGAAGATTAGATCAGGCTTTGGAAAACTATAAAAAGGCACTAAGTATAAAAGCTAATTTTCATCCTTCATACTTCAGGATCGCATTCGTCTATGCATTGAAAGAAGATTACAACGAAGCGATAAAGTGGCTAAATGAACTTATTTCTCAATATCCAGAATTCTCTCCAGGAACAGGTCCGAAATGGTTATGTAGCTGTTATTATTGGATGACAGGAAACATAGATAAGGCAATCAATATGATTGATAAAGCGAGAGAAACGGCTAAAGCAGTTGGAAATCAAACATTTTTAGGTGGAATTGATTTATGTAAAGCAATTTTTTATCTCGAAATGGGAGATTTAGAGAAAAGTGAAAGATTTGTACGAGATTGGGCAGATTTTAACTGGAATTTTAACAACAGATATGAAGCTTATAATGCGGCATACTTTTTATTCCTATCAGGATTACTGGACGTGAAAAGAGGAAGAATCACTTCTGCTAAAGTTCGACTTGCTGAGATGAGAACCATAATACCTGACTTATCTCCAACTATCAGAGAAAATATCAGTTATTTATCTGACCTATATCATGGATATATTTTACTCGAAACAGGAGCAATAGATGAGGCAATAGCAATCAGTAAACGGGCTGTTCCTACAGAAATTATTGATATCAGAGTTGCTCATATAGGATACTATAATTTCCCCTTCATGTATGCATCTATTAAAGATGTTTTGGCAAGAGCTTATGTAAAAAAGGGAGAATTTGACAAAGCCATTGCTGAATACGAACGATTGATTACTTTCGATCCGAACAGTAAAGATCGGCGGAACATTCATCCCAGGTATCATTATAGATTAGCCAAACTATACGAAGAAAAAGGCTGGCCAGGCAAGGCTATTGAACAGTACGCGAGATTCCTCGACCTCTGGAAAGACGCTGATCCTGGTATTGCTGAGGTTGAAGATGCTAGGGAGAGGCTGGCTGGGTTGAAGGAATAGTCTAGAGTCTTGAAATCAAATTTTAATTATATATACATTGAATAGGGGAGCTGGAGATTGGACACAGTAAGGCTAAAGGGACCCAGCCAATGAAATGGGGAGAATACAAAAATGCCTAATCTCAATTATTACGCTCTCTTTCTATTCTATTATTAAAAGGAGGATAGAAAAATGGCCTTTACTAAATGTGACTGGAGTGAAGGTATATGGGAAGGAGCTTCAGCTGGATGCAGCGTCTTCGTCGGACTTTTCGGCACTGTTGCTGAAGAAATAGGAAAGGAAAAAGCCTTTGCTCTGCTCAAAAAACTTGGTGAGGGAATGGGCAAAGGAGCTGGTCAGATGTTTAAGGAGCAGTTGGGCGATGAGAAGATCGATATCAAAAAATTGTCCCAATTTATAATCGGATTTAATGGACCATTCGGGTGTCAAATGGAGATAGAAGAAGAACCTACACATTTCAGTCTTCGACATTACAATTGCCCTGTTGCTCAGGCATTTAAGAATATGGCAACAGATTACGAGACCGGAAAGAGAATTTGTTATGACTGGGGTGTTACTCTTTTCGAAAATTTGCTGAATGTACTTGCTCCTGAAGCTAAGTACGAGGTAGCTCATTACAGGGAAAACTGGGACGATTACTGCGAAGAGAAGTACACACTAGAAACATAGACAAGCCTGCGATACATCATCCCAGGCAAAGCCATAGAGCATTACGAAAAATTCCTCGATCTCTGGAAAGACGCTGATCCTGGTATTGCAGAAGTTAAAGATGCCAGGAAGAGGCTGGCTGGCTTGAAGATCCATTGAACAAAATGTCGTTAAATTAATTATTTCACGACATTTTTTTTGCCAAATTTATCCAACCACAAACCATTCGTGAAGACAATCCCCTCTCTAATACGCAAAATATTTTCAAAGCATACAAGAGGAGATATCAGAACAACAACAAGAAGATTTTGTAAAAATGATGGCTTTCCAGTAAGGTTAGATCTTATATGAGCAAACGATACATCGTTGGGTTAGATATTAAGTGAGCCAAATCGTATTATTGACATAACCTGATGAAACAAAGTATTTTAGGATCTCAGCAGACTCACCTCCAACTCGCAAAGGAATAGATTTATGAAAATAGGAATCCAGACTTGGGGATCGGAAGGAGATGTCCGTCCCTTTGTCGCTCTCGCCGGTGGACTGAGTGCGGCCGGTCACGAGGTGACGCTTGCGGTTACGGAAATCAGGAATAAAAGATACTCCCAGTTTGGAGAGAAACTTAGATTTTCAATCCGGCACGTCGGTCATCTCGACCTCAACAGGGAACAGCTCAATGCGTTGGGACCTAAGCTTATAAAAGAACGTAATTTCTTGAAACAGATTCAAATGGTTGTCACCTGGTTTTTAGACCCGGTTACAGGAGACATGCTGACCGAGGCCAAGCGCCTGTGCGAAGAAAACGAGCTTCTCATCCGCCATATCATGGCTTATTCTCTCGGTGTCGCGGCCGAGTTGAAAGGCCTCCCCTGTATATCGCTGTATACGACAACTCCTGCCATCCCATCCAAGTCCATGTCTCCGCTCCAGCCCCTGAATCTCGGAAAAGCCATAAACTCGATGATGTGGAGGCTGGCAGACAGGTACGTCAACCGGCTGTTCAAAGCTCCCATCGACCGCATGCGTCGCCAGGAAGGGCTTAAGCCCATAAAAAGCGTCCTTCTGGACGGCTGGTCATCAAAAATTCTCAACCTCATCGCTGTAAGCCCCACCCTTCTCCCGATTCCGTCAGATTGGGAGAACCGCATCCAGATCTGCGGCTTCATGAATATCCCGGAGGAGGGGGAATCCTGGCAGATGCCGGAAAGCCTGGAGCGGTTTTTCCAGGAAGGCTCCCCGCCTGTCTTCATGACCTTTGGATCGGTACTGGAGGGAGAACCGTCTCCTCTGGAAATTACACAGTTGATGGTTGATTCCGCACTTCAGGCAGGCTGCCGGGCAATCATCCAGTCCAAATGGGATGAAATATCCGGAATTCCGGAGCACACTCATATCTACAGAATCGGCACCGCCCCTCACCAGTTTATATTTCCCGGATGTGCGGCCATTGTCCATGCGGGTGGCGCGGGGACGACCCAGTCCGCCATCAAAGCCTCGTGTCCGTCAGTGGTTGTCGCCCATGCATCGGACCAGACCCTCTGGGGCCAGCTTCTGTACAGGGCAGGGATTGCACCCAAACCTCTCCACCGCAGGTCTGTAACCGCGAATAAGCTCGCCCGGGCCATCCGAAATGTCCTCGATTCACCCACCATGACAGAAAAAACCAAAGAGATTAGCAGGAAAATGGAAGATGAGAACGGAGTCAAGCGGGCCGTGGAAATGATCGAAGACAGATGCGCTTAGCGAGCCTTTTTTCCAGATCCGTGCAGGATTTGTATGATATAAATGAGCCTCGCTTCAAGAAGCTCATGATGCGAGTCAAGCACGAGTGGAAAAATTTTGAGGTCTGAGGTCTAATCACGATCCTTCTTCGATTCTTATATTAAGAACGACGTTAAATTAATTATTTCGCGCCATATTCATGCTTCCCAGGGGTAAATCAAATATGTCGCTAAATATTACAATTCACGATGTTTTCCTCGCTAAACATCAAATCTGCATATTATCTGTTTAACATGGAGTTTTAAAATTAGGAATCAGTGGCAAATATCTATACATATCGAATTTGAAGAGAAGGCTGTTGAAATCAAAAAAAATAGCGTTATTTTGATAAAAGATGGGATGAAAAAGTGTAGTATTATGTAAGAAAAAGTGTTAAGAATGGAGCGTTGAGCAATTCTTTGGCTAATATCCTCTTTTATAAAACTGATATGAGGAATATCGGAATATACACTTAGGGAGATGTGAGGATGAAAAAATATTCAAATATTTTCCTGGCTGTTTTAATCCTGTTTTCATCCTTCTTTTTGGGCATTGCAGCGGAACAAAAAAGCACACTGGAGATTCCCGAAGGTTTCACGGGAATCATCTCCTACGGGTCCCTCATCTCCGTGCCGAGTATGGAAAAAACGCTGGGGCATAAATATGAGGGGCCCATCCATGAGGTTCATCTATTAGGCTATGAAAGAGTCTGGACGTGTGTACGGCCGTGGCGCTCGAGTACCAGGAAGTTTAATGCGTATGTCTTGCGTGGTGAGGAACGAGTTCCTATTCTCGGAGCTGCGGAACTAAATATCTATCCCAAGAAAACGGGCAAGATCAATGGCGTTCTGTATCTGATCACCGACGATGAGTTGCTCAGTTTCGACCAAAGGGAGAGAGGCTATCAGAGAATCGACGTGACCGACAAGATTGAGGAAATTAGCTTCAGTGGAGGGAAGGTCTATGTCTATGAGGGCCTTCCGGGATCCCCGCTGGACTCTTCCGAAGAAAAGGGAATATACATTTTGATAAAGGAGTTCTTCGACATGGTGAACGAAGCCTGTGACAGCAGAGGAGAGGATTTTCGCAAAGAATTCGATAGAACTACTAGGCCATGTGAATACGAGGTCGTGCCTTACGAGAACATCATCTGGGA
>SMTZ1_10002971_pt1 | contig 18061 bp, 28 predicted proteins | sample DeeMarSWOR136_30_FD_25667 | JGI IMG/M metagenome (IMG submission 25667)
TTTATGGCCAAGCCGAAATTTGTACGAACCAAGCCGCACGTGAATGTGGGAACCATAGGTCATGTGGATCATGGGAAGACCACCTTGGTTGCGGCGATGACATTTATATTGAATCGGAAGGGGTTGGCTCAGGCGCGGAAGTATGAGGAGATAGACAATGCGCCGGAGGAGAAGGCGAGGGGGTTGACCATTAACGTTCATCATGCGGAGTATGAGACGGAGAAGCGACATTATGCTCATATCGATTGTCCTGGTCATGCGGATTACATCAAGAACATGATCACCGGAGCGGCGCAGATGGATGGTGCGGTATTGGTGGTATCGGCGGCGGATGGACCCATGCCTCAGACTCGGGAGCACATTTTGTTGGCCCGTCAGGTGGGGGTTCCCTGTATCGTTGTCTTTTTGAACAAGACGGACATGGTTGATGATCCGGAGTTATTGGATTTGGTGGAGTTGGAGGTTAGAGATTTGCTGAAGGAGTATCAGTTTCCTGGGGATGAGGTTCCGGTGATAAAGGGTAGTGCCTTGCAGGCGATGACCCAGAGTACCAAGCCAGAGGTTAAGGATGATCCCTCTTTTAAGTGTGTTTATGATTTATTGGAGGCCATGGACAGTTATATACCTGAGCCTAAGCGTGATGTTGACAAGCCTTTTTTGATGCCGGTGGAGGATGTATTTAGCATAACGGGTCGAGGCACGGTGGGCACGGGACGAGTTGAGCGAGGCAAGATCAAGAGTGGGGATGAGGTTGAGCGGGTGGGGATCAAGGAGACCCGCAAGACGGTGGTTACCGGGGTGGAGATGTTTCGTAAGATTTTGGATTATGCTCAGGCTGGGGACAACGTGGGATTGTTGTTGCGGGGTATCGAGAAGGATGAGTTGGATCGAGGAATGGTTATCGCCAAGCCTGGGAGCATCACTCCGCATACCAAGTTTAAGGGTGAGGTATATGTATTGACCAAGGAGGAGGGGGGACGGCATACGCCATTTTTCCCTGGTTATCGTCCTCAGTTTTATTTTCGGACCACGGATGTTACGGGGAAGATCAAGTTGCCGGAGGGAGTTGAGATGGTGATGCCTGGTGACAATGTCAACATGGATGTGGAGTTGATCACTCCCATTTGGAGCTGGCGTGGTCACCCAGGTGATCGAGTAGATCAACGATATAAACTGTATGGTTCACGTACATGAGGCAACGAGATTCGAATATGAATCGTAATATAGCTCGTACAAAAGCGGTAATAGGTGGCTATAGGAAGCGAAGTCGACCTATAGGACCGTCATAAAAGGAAAAGTGATGGCTGAGGAAGGACAAAAAATAAGAATTTGGCTCAGAGCATATGATCACGCTTCTTTGGATAAATCAGCCAGGGAGATTGTCAGGACGGCAACCCGTACCGGAGCGAGAATATCAGGCCCTGTTCCTTTACCTACCAAAAGGAGGTTATATACTATATTGAGGTCTCCGCACACGGATAAAAAGTCCAGGGAGCAGTTTGAAACTCGCATACATAAACGGTTGATCGATATTTATAACTCCACCCCACAAACCGTAGATGCTCTGATGAAGCTGGATTTGCCTGCTGGGGTGGATGTGGAGATAAAAGTGTAAAGGGGAGTATCCAGTAGGCAGTATTCAGTCCGCAGATTTTTGACAAAGACCTGTGCCGGGAGAGTAAAAGGATGGAAGGAATAATCGGAAAAAAGATCGGAATGACCAGAATCTTCAATCAGGAGGGTCATTCTATTCCAGTTACGGTTATAGAGGCAGGACCTTGTCCGGTGGTGCAGGTTAAGATCAAAGAGAAGGAGGGTTACGGTTCGGTTCAATTAGGCTTCGGAGAGAAAAGAAAAACTCTTTTCAACCTTCCGTTATCAGGTCATTTTGCGAAGGCCAAGGTTGAGCCCAAGCGGATGTTAAAAGAAATAAGAATAAAGGAAGGGAAAAAGGTTGAGGTGGGACAGGAGGTGAAAGTGGATATCTTTTCGGTTGGGGATAGGGTTTGTGTTACCGGAATTTCCAAAGGTTTAGGGTTTCAGGGGGGAGTGAGGCGACATAAATTTCACGGCGGTCCCAAAAGTCACGGACAGTCAGATCGGTTGAGAGCACCAGGATCCATAGGAGGAAGCTCTTTCCCCTCCCGGGTCTTTAAAGGTCAAAGAATGGCAGGGAGAATGGGAGACAGTAAGGTTACGGTTAGAAACCTGATGGTCGCCGGAGTAGATGCGGAGAAAAATCTCCTTCTGGTGAAAGGTGCTGTTCCGGGCAAAAGAAATTCCTATCTGACCATCAAAAAGGTTTTAGCATAGAGGACTTTTATGCCCAGCGCATTTGTTTACGATAAAAAAGGAAAAAAGATAGACACATTGGATCTTAATCAAAAGCTCTTTGGACAAAAGCCGAATCCCAGTGTAATTCACCAATATGTGAGGGCTTACTTGGCCAATCAACGTCAGGGGACGGCAAAAAGGAAGAGCCGATCCGAGGTCAGAGGAGGTGGAGCCAAGCCTTGGCGTCAGAAGGGCACCGGACGGGCACGTGCTGGAACCAATACCTCTCCCATTTGGGTGGGCGGTGGAAGAGCCTTCCCCCCTCAGATGCGAGATTATAGAATTGACCTACCCAAGAAGATCAAGAGAATGGCTTTGATCTCTGCCCTTTCCTCCAAAGCCCAGGAGAACAGAATAAAGGTTTTGGATAACGTTTCCATGGACGTTCCCAAGACCAAGACCGTGGCAGATTTGTTAGATAAATTGAAGATAAGTAGATCAAAGATCATCTTTCTTTTTGAAGGAATGGATGAAAATCTTTACAAGTCTGGTCGGAATATAAAGGGTTTGGTTTTCAAAAGAGCGTCTCTGATCAATCCTTATGATCTTTTGAACAGCGATTTTTTGATCATGACTAAAAAAGCCTTGGAGAAAGTGGAGGAGGTGTTTGCCCAATGAGAGAGCCCCGAAAGATCATAAGGATGCCCTTGGTCTCGGAGAAAAGCACCAACATGCGAATAAAAGAGAACAAATATGTCTTCAAGGTGGATAAAAAAGCAAATAAATTGGAGATAAAAAGAGCCATAGAAGAGCTTTTCAAGGTTAAGGTGGAAGACGTGACCACCATGATGATGCACGGCAAACCCAAAAGACTGGGCAGATTTGAAGGAAGAAGGCCCGATTGGAAAAAAGCTATAGTGCGGCTCAAAAAAGGCGAGACCCTGGAGTTGTTTGAGACAGTATAAAACATGGGTTGCCTTTAGGAAGATGGTAGCTTGAAATATAAGCATTTTGTTAGGAAGAGCGTTTGGGGAGATTTCGATGCCGATTAAGAAATTTAAGCCAACGACGCCCTCATTGAGATTCAGGACGGTTTCCACATTTGAGGAGATCACCTCCACCGCTCCCGAGAAGTCTTTGTTGGTTCCTTTACGAAAGAAGGGCGGTAGAAACAATCAAGGACGAACCACCTGTCGCCATCGAGGGGGTGGTACCAAGCGTTTTCTGAGAATAATTGATTTCAGAAGGGATAAACTGAATGTGCCTGCCAAGGTGGCCACCGTCGAATATGATCCTAACCGTTCTGCTCGCATCGCCCTTTTGCATTATGCCGATGGGGAAAAAAGATATATCCTGGCTCCTTTAGGATTAAATGTGGGCGATACGGTTATGGCTGGAGAGGATGCAGAGATAAGCCCGGGCAACGCCATTCCTTTAGCTAAAATTCCCTTGGGGACTATGATTCATAACGTGGAATTGAGGAAGGGGAAAGGAGCCCAGATCGCCAGGGGCGCTGGAACGTTTGCTCAACTGATGGCTAAAGAAGGAGAATATGGACATGTGAGGCTGCCCTCTGGTGAGGTTAGATTGGTGAGATTAGAGTGTTTTGCCACCATCGGGCAGGTGGGAAATTTAAATCATGAAAATATCTCCTATGGGAAAGCAGGAAAGTCCAGGTGGCTGGGCAAAAGACCCAGAGTGAGAGGGGTGGCCATGAATCCGGTGGACCACCCCATGGGAGGTGGAGAAGGAAGGTCATCTGGGGGAAGACATCCCACCACTCCCTGGGGGAAGATCACCAAGGGACTTAAAACCAGAAAAAAGAAGTTGTCCGATAAGTTGATCATCAAAAGAAGAGGCAAGTAATTTGGGAATGTATAAATCAAAGCTGGTTTAAAGTTGGCAATGAGGATAACAAGTGGCGTTTTTCAAATATCGAACCTGCCTCCAGTCTTTCCTGGGGCAGGGTCCACAAGGGTAAACGTGCTTGGAGGTGAAAATTAAAAGATGGCAAGATCTCTTAAAAAGGGTCCTTTTTTGGATGAGCATCTTTCAAAAAAGATTTTGGCTATGAACCAAACCGGCGAGAAGAGAGTTATCAAGACATGGTCAAGAAGATCTACCGTTATTCCTGAGTTCGTGGGACATACCATTGCCATTCATAACGGTAACAAGTTCATCCCGGTCTATATATCTGAGAACATGGTGGGGCACAAATTAGGAGAGTTTGCCCCCACCAGAATTTTCCGGTCGCATTCAGGAAGGATGACAGAGAGATCAACAGCTTTGAAATAGTGGGCAGTGATCGGCCGTGGAGAGTTTTATGGAAGCAAAAGCTAAGGCAAGATTTGTGAGGATGTCTGCCAGAAAGGTCAGAAGGGTGGCTGATCTTATAAGGGGAAGGAATGTCGAAGAGGCGTTAAATATACTTGCTTTTACTCCCAAAGCCGCGGCTTCACCTTTAGAGAAAACATTGAAGTCTGCCACCGCCAACGCTTTAAGTGTAGAGGGAACGGCCAAGCTTAAAGCTGAGGACTTATGGATAAAAAAGATCTTGGTGGATGGTGGACCGGTCATGAAGAGAATCAGACCGACCGGGATGGGGAGAGCATACAGAATCAGAAAAAGAACCAACCATATTACCATTACAGTGACCGATGGCAAGGATAAGGAAGTCGAGGTTCAAGAAAGCTAAGGTGGTCGAAGTTTGTTCGTCGACAAGGAGGGTGGTAACATAGTTAGAAGTTGGCTTCCCGGATGAGCGAAGACAAGAACAGGGGAAAAACAACGGGTTGCCTATCTTGAACAAGGATGTTTTAAGGAGAGAACTGATACCAGGCGAGATAAAAATAGAGTGAAAGCGTGGAAATAAGGAGGTTTAATTGGGACAGAAGACTAATCCCATTGGCCTGAGGCTGGGAATAATTAAAAGCTGGAGTTCCCGCTGGTTTTCGAATAGAAACTTCTCAGATTCTTTGAAAGAAGATTTGACCATCAGAAAATATACCATGAAACGCTTAGAGCACGCTGGGATTGGTCAGGTGGAGATATTCCGAGCTCCGCGAAAGGTAACCTTAGATATTCATACTGCCAGACCGGGAATCGTGATCGGAAGGAAAGGGGCGGAGGTGGATAAATTAAAGGAAGAGCTTCAGCTGCTCACCAATAAAGAGGTTGTAGTCAATATCATAGAGATAAAAAAGCCGGAGCTTTGTGCGAAATTGGTGGCGGAAAGCATCGCTAAACAACTGGAGGGGAGGGTTTCCTTCAGAAGGGCCATGAAGAAAGCCATCTCCTCGGCCATGAAATTGGGATCGGAAGGGGTGAAGATCTCCTGTGGGGGGAGGTTAGCTGGAGCGGAAATCGCCCGCACCGAGAAATACATGGACGGCCGGGTCCCCCTGCATACCTTGAGGGCGGATATCGACTACGCCACCCATACAGCACACACAACTTATGGATGTATCGGGGTGAAGGTGTGGATATGTAAGGGTGAAATTCTGGGTGAGGAGGCTGCTTTTGAAATGGAGGCCAAATCCAAAGTAGGTTCGTTGGAGCCGCGACGTCCAGAGGAGAGGAAAAAAGAAGAAAAGAAGAGAAGAAGAAGGACCAAGAGGAGAAAGACTGAAAAGGTGGTCTAAGAGTCTAAAGTTAAAAGGTTGTGAGTTGGATGGCCACTTACAAGTATGAGCTTTTGAACAGATGAAGGTGGAGCTTTTCTGATGTTAATGCCGAAAAGGGTAAAATATAGAAAGCAACAGAGGAGAAGAAGAAAAGGCAAGGCTTACCGAGGTTCGGAGATAAATTTTGGGGAGTTTGGCATCAAGGCTTTGGAGCCTGCGTGGTTGACCAATAAACAAATCGAGGCGGCCAGAGTGGCTTTGACCCGTCGCATAAAAAGGGGAGGTAAGGTTTGGATTTGTATCTTCCCAGACAAGCCGGTGACGGTGAAGCCTGCGGAAACTCGAATGGGGAAGGGGAAGGGTGCTCCCGATCACTGGGTGGCGGTGGTCAAACCAGGCAGGATTCTTTTCGAGCTGGAGGGGGTTAATCCTCAGCTGGCTAAGGAGGCCTTGACTTTAGCCTCCAACAAACTTCCTATAAAAACTAAATTTGTAACACGGACTCAGGCTTAAAAGCGAAGTTTTCAGATTGGCATTGAAAGTGTGTTAGAGGGTTGAAAGGATATGAAAAAAGAACAGATGCGAGAGTTGACCAGAGATGAACTTCTTCAGAAGAAGCTGGAGACAGAAGAGGAACTTTTTAATCTGAGATTGCAGAAGGCGAGCAAGGAGTTGGATAATCCTTTAAGGCTGAGAGTGCTAAGAAAAGAGCTAGCCAGGATAAATACCATCTTAAGAGAAGATGAGCTGAAAATAAGAACTTTGGCCGTAAGTGATGAGAAGTCAGAGGTTCCCAGGAAGAGTCAGGATTAAAACAGTTTCGCAAAATACCGAAGATAACGAAGTTTAACTTTTATTTGGAAGAATGGAGAGAAATAAGAGAAAAACAAGAGTTGGACTGGTAGTTTCAAACAAGATGCAGAAGACCATCGTAGTCGCCATCGATAGACTTTTGAGGCATCCGCAGTATAATCGCGTAATTAGGAGAACCTCAAAGCTCTATGCGCATGATGAAAAAAACCGGTGCCAAATCGGAGATAAGGTTTTGGTGATGGAGACCAGACCACTTTCCAAGCTGAAAAGATGGCGCCTGGTGGAAGTTCTGGAAAAGGCGAAATAAGAATCTTGAGAATATTTCGTTTGGCAAAGTGGTGGAGTAACGTAAGATGATCAGAGAGTTTTCCACTTTGGTAGTGGCAGATAATTCCGGGGCCAAGAAGGTTATGTGTTTCAGGGTCTTGGGGGGCACCAAGAGAAGATATGCGAGGGTGGGAGATGTAGTTGTAGTTACGGTAAAGGATGCCATCCCAGGAGGTACGGTGAAGAAATCCGACATCTGTCGAGCTGTGGTGGTGCGAACAACCCGTGAAACTAAACGTAAGGATGGCTCCTACATCAGATTTTCAGATAACGCCGCGGTGATCATCAATGAACTGAATGAACCCAGAGGTACCAGAATATTTGGGCCGGTGGCCCGAGAACTAAGGGAAAAACAATTCATGAAAATCATCTCTTTGGCTCCCGAAGTGATCTGAAGGGGGTACCGGGTAGAAGATTTCACGTTTTCAATTTTTTTGATTTGGTGAAAAAAAATGAGGATTAAAAAAGGCGATTCGGTTTTGGTCATAGCAGGAGATGACAAAGGAAAGATAGCGAAAGTGCTTAGGGTTTTTCCTGATAGGAATAGGGCTATTGTGGAAGGCGTGAATTTCATTAAGAGGCATACTCGGCAGACTCGGAGAGCTCAGAAGGGTGGCATAATTGAGAAGGAGGGTGCAGTGAATCTTTCCAATCTTTTGATCTTCTGTCCTAAGTGTTCTTCCCCAACCAGGGTGAGCTTCAAGATTTTGGAAGGAGAAGCCGGAGAGAGATCCAGCAAAGTAAGAATTTGCCGAAAATGCGGCGAAATAATTTAGACTGATCAACTCAATTGGAGAAATCATGGCGCGACTGAAGGAAAAATACAAAAAGGAAATCGTTGCGGGCTTGATGAAGAAGTTCGGATACAAAAACGTGATGCAGGTGCCCATGCTGGAGAAGATAGTGGTGAATGTGGGGGTTGGGGATGCCATTCAAAACGTCAAGCTGCTGGATTCGGCCGTCTCCGATCTTGCCAGCATAACCGGACAGAAACCAGCTATAAAGAGAGCCAAGAAGGCCATCTCCAATTTCAAGCTTAAGGCTGGGATGCCCATCGGCTGCATGGTCACCCTGCGAAAAAATCACATGTATGAATTCTTCGACCGCTTGGTTAACGTAGCCATTCCTCGCGTCCGTGATTTTCGGGGAACCTCCCCTACCTCCTTCGATGGCAGGGGGAATTACAATCTGGGGGTGGAGGAGCAGATAATCTTCCCTGAGATTGACTATGATAAGGTGGAGAAAATCAGGGGAATGAACATCACCATCTGCACCACCGCCAAAACGGATGAGGAGGGATTTGAGCTTCTGAAAGCCATGGGAATGCCTTTTAGAAGGTAGGTGAGAGGTGATAGTAGAAAGTTATATAATGGATGATGCTTCTGAGATGAATTTGTGAACCTTATGAAATTCTAAAATAGGTAAGTTGAATTCATGGCCAAAAAGTGTCTCATAGAGAAGTCTAAAAGGAAACCTAAATTCAAGGTGCGTAAACGAAATCGTTGTTACCGCTGTGGAAGACCCCGGGGATTTATGCGAGATTTTGGACTTTGCCGCATCTGTTTCAGAGAGCTGGCCCTAAAAGGAGAAATCCCAGGAGTGGTAAAAGCGAGCTGGTGATGGGACCCTTCTTAAGGGCGTTAAGAAAGGGATGTTAGATGAGCATGACCGATCCTTTGGCTGATATGTTGACCAGGATTAGAAATGCTGGCCAGGCCAAGCATAAGAAGGTGGACATACCTTCTTCTAAGATGAAAAAAAGGGTAGCTGAAATATTTTTGGAAAATGGATTCATTCAAAACTTCGTGGAGGTGGAGGATAACAAACAGAACCTTTTGCGCCTCTTCCTGAAGTATGATCACCAGAGCAAAAGCATGATCTCCGGGCTTTTGCGGGTAAGCAGACCGGGTTTAAGAATTTATGCAGACAAAGAAGAGGTCGATCGAATGGTACGGGAGTTAGGAATCACCGTTCTTTCCACCTCCAAGGGTGTGCTGACCCACCATCAGGCCAAAGAGGCGAAGGTGGGTGGAGAGGTGCTCCTGAGGGTTTGGTGATTTTGTCCGAAGTCTGGATTCATGGGAAAAAGTCAAGGGCAAGGAATAAAGGTCGACAGAAAAACGTAAGGATAAATTAAAAGGAAGAAAGAATTGTCCAGAGTAGGGAAAAAGCCGATATCCATTCCTTCTGGGGTAAAGGTAAAGATAGAGCAGAACGAAATCCGTGTGTCCGGGCCCAAAGGGGAATTAAAAAAGGAGATTCATCCCTCTCTTAAGATACAGATGAATGAAAATGAGATTGTGGTCTCTCGTTCTTCGGATAGTAAATTTCGCCGATCCTTGCATGGTCTTGCTCGAGCCTTAATTGCCAATATGGTTGAGGGAGTGACCAATGGATACCGGAAAGCTTTGGAGATCCAAGGAATTGGATACAAAGCCGAACTTAAGGGGGAAAAGCTGAATTTGTCCCTGGGTTTTTCTCATCCCATTCTGTTTGCTCCTCCGGAGGGAATAAAAATAGATCTGTCCGGTCCTAACAGGATCGCGGTTTCAGGAATAGACAAGGAATTGGTAGGAATGGTGGCGGCTAAAATCAGGTCTTTCCGCCCCCCGGAGCCCTATAAGGGTAAAGGGATCAGATACGAAGGTGAGTTCGTTCGGAAGAAGGCAGGTAAAGCCGCCGTCTAAAGGTTTACGCCTCGTAATCTGTGGATTTCGGTGATTTTATGTTACGCAGAGAGAGATTAGAAAAGAGAAGATCAGTCAGGCGAAGAAAGAGAGTGAGAAGGAAGGTGATTGGAACTTCAGAAAGACCGAGGTTATGTGTTTATAAAAGCCTGAGACACACCTATGCCCAATTGGTGGATGATAGAGCCTGCCGCACCCTTTCTGCAGTTTCTAGTCTTTCTCCTGAGATAAGAAGTCAAATCCCAGAGGAAGAAAAAAAAGCAAGTATTAGCAGAAAAGTGGGACTTCTGTTGGCCAAGAAAGCCAAAGAGTTGGGCATAACCAAGGTGGCTTTCGATCGCAACAAATATCCGTATCATGGGAGAGTGAAATCCTTAGCCGAAGGAGCAAGAGAAGGAGGATTAACCTTTTAAGATTAAAAAAGAAGATCAAGGATTAAACCTAAGATCAGGAACAGCTTGGGGCTCGAGTACAAATTGTTTATGTGTTGAGATCAACCTGAATTTTTGGTTTTAGGAAAGAGGTGATAATTGGCAAAATTTGATGAAGAACCATCACTTGAGCTGACGGAGAAAGTGATCTATATTAACCGCGTGGCCAAGGTGGTTAAAGGAGGCAGACGTTTCAGCTTTACCGCTTTGGTCTCCGCCGGGGACAGAAACGGCAGAGTGGGCATTGGCTTAGGTAAGGCGAAGGAGGTCTCCGTGGCTATAACCAAGGGGACTGAGGTAGCCAAGAAGAGTATGATCAGAATCCCAATAGTCAATGCAACCATTCCTCATCAGGTGATGGGAAAGTTCGGTGCCGCCATAGTCCTTTTGAAACCGGCTTCTCCCGGAACCGGGGTGATCGCCGGCGGTCCGGTGCGGGCAGTCTTGGAATCTGCCGGAATTCAAGATGTCTTGACTAAATCTTTAGGCTCGGCCAACCCTCATAATGTGGTGAATGCCACCATCAACGGACTTTTAAATTTGAAAGTAACCGAGGAAAAAGCTAAGCAAAGAGAAAAGAAGGGCACCTGATATACAAAGGAAAAAGATAACAGCCACAGGTGATAAAAGAAAGTGTGTGAAATTAAGTTTGGAGTTTGTTCGAATTCTGGATCCAGGGGATCGGTTTGTAAGTTTGTTTTTTCCGAACTTACAAACTTCAAACTGACAAACTGCTTCAAGAGGGTTTTTCAAGTTGGGTGAAAAGTTAAAGATAACTCAAATTAGAAGCACCATCGGTCGCATTGAAAAGCAAAAGCAGACCATCAAAGCTTTAGGGATAAGAAAACTTTATCAGAGCGTGATACATAAAGATAGTCCCCAGATAAGGGGCATGATAGAGAAGGTCAAACATTTGGTTAAAGTGGAGGAGATTTAAAAAGACCATCTTCTTTTGAATGACATCCGTCTGGGTGCCTTTACTGGATACCCGCAACAATGGTTCGATGAACTCACCATAAATAAATTGTTGCACTCCAAGGAATATTAAGATTTGGTTATCAAATGAAGCAAAGGATCAATTTAAGGAATCTGAAGTCTTCTTCAGGGTCGGTTAAGAAAAGAAAAAGGATTGGTAGGGGTCCCGGATCCGGGCATGGGAAGACTTCTACCCGGGGACATAAAGGACAGAAAGCCAGATCTGGAGCTAAAAGACGACCCTGGTTTGAAGGTGGACAGATGCCCATTCAACGTAGAGTTCCCAAAAGAGGATTTACCAACATCTTCAGAAAGGAATATCAGATAGTGGATTTGGCTTCTTTATCCAAATGTAAAGATCGGGAGGTTATCTCTCCTTTGGTCATGAAGGAGTTTGGTCTGATAAAAAAAGTGGATTTACCGGTGAAGATATTGGCAGATGGTGAGGTATCTGGATCTGTAACCGTTCAGGCTAATGCCTTCAGCAAAAAGGCAAAGGAGAAGATTGAGACTTTGGGAGGAAAGGCTGAGGTAATCTGATGCTGGAAACTTTTGGAAATGTCTTTAAGATACCCGAGCTGCGTAAAAGGATTTTATTTACCTTAGCAATTTTGGTGGTATACCGGGTGGGAGGACACGTGCCCACTCCTGGGATTGATCCACAAGCTTTGGGAGAGTTTTTTAGACAAATGCGCGGGTCGCTCTTTGGCTTATATGATATGTTCGTGGGAGGAGCCTTTCAGAAAGCCACCATCTTCTCCTTAGGCATAATGCCTTATATTTCTGCTTCCATCATTATGCAGCTTCTTGGTGCGGTGATACCATATTTTCAGAAGTTGCAGAAAGAAGGGGAAGAGGGTAGAAGAAAGATCACTCAATATACACGCTATGGAACCGTTCTGATTGCAGCCATGCAGGCTTTAGGAACCTCAGTCTTCTTGGAAAGCCTCCAGCCTTCTCCGGGAAGATATGTGGTGCCTAATCCCGGCATAAGTTTCAAACTCCTGACCATGATCACCTTCACCTGCGGCACCATCTTCATCATGTGGCTGGGGGAGCAGATCACCGAAAGGGGAATCGGCAATGGGATCTCCTTGATCATCATGATCGGGATCATTGCTCGTTTCCCCAGTGGGGTGGTGGACGAAGTAAGGATGTTGTTTTTGGGACAGAGAAATTTCTTTGCTGAAGTGTTCTTGATTGCTTTGATGGTGGCGGTGATTGCTTCCATTGTTTTGGTTACCCGGGCTCAGAGAAAGATTCCAGTCCAGTATGCCAAAAGGGTGATCGGAAGGAAAATGTATGGGGGACAGAGCACCCATATCCCTTTGTCGGTCAACACCGCGGGAATAATCCCCATAATCTTCGCCCAATCCATAATGTTCGCTCCCAGCACATTGGCTTCCTTCTTCCCCAATAACGAGTTTATGCAAAACTTCTCACTCTGGTTTCAACCTGGTTCAGTTTTGTATTCGCTCATCTATGCTCTTCTGATCATATTCTTTGCTTACTTTTACACCGCTATAGTCTTCAACCCGGTGGATCTGGCGGATAATATGAGAAAATACGGAGGTTTCATTCCGGGAATAAGGCCGGGTAAGAGAACCAGCGAATATATCGATCGGGTGCTGACTCGCATAACTCTCCCTGGAGCCATATTCTTCGCCATGATAGCAGTACTGCCCTATTTCATGATGAAAGGGATGAACGTGCAGTTTTACTTCGGAGGGACCGGACTTCTGATAGTGGTAGGGGTAGCCTTGGATACCCTGCAGCAGATCGAATCCCATCTTTTGATGAGACATTATGATGGGTTTATGAAAAAGGGGAAGATAAGAGGTAGGATGTAAAAATTAAAAAGTAAAAACCAATAATGAAAAGATAATATCAGTCCATGAATTTGGTGCTTTTGGGACCTCCTGGCTCAGGAAAGGGAACTTTGGCTAAGCTTTTGTCTTCGCAATTGAATATTCCCCATATCTCCACGGGAGATATTTTAAGGGAGGAGGCAGAATCAGGAACTTCGTTGGGAAAGAAAGTAAAGCCTTTTATGGAAAAGGGAGAATTGGTTCCAGATCAAACCATTTTGGAGGTGATGAAAGAAAGGATCAGAAGCTCAGAATGCCAGAAAGGTTTTTTGTTGGATGGGTTCCCGCGGAACTTCCATCAAGCTCTGGAATTGGATGATATGCTAAAAAACTCAACTAAGAGCATAGATATGGTGATAAAATTTGATGTATCTGATGATTGTGTTTTAAAAAGGTTGGGCGGCCGTTTGATCTGTTCGGGATGCGGAGCTGATTTTAACCGATACACCAAACCTCCGCAGAAGGATCTGATGTGTGATTTTTGTGGCAGCCAACTTTATCAAAGGCCGGATGATGCTCAAGAGGTGATTTTGAACCGATTAAAAGTATATAAGGAACAGGCCATGCCTGTTGAAAAATATTATAACAACCAAGGTAAATTGAGAAGGATAAACGCCGAACTCGATCCCAGCTTGATTCTAAAGAACGTTTTGAATATACTTCAATCAAAAAAGGAATAACTCCGTTATTTATATGACTGTTCTTTTTGGAGATTTCGGAGCATCGGAAAAACATTTCTGATTGAAATAATTGGTGTAGATGATAAATTTAAAAACGAAAGAAGAGATAAAGATAATAAAAACAAATGGCAGGATATTGGCCAAAACCTTGGAGTTGCTGAGAAAGAATATCAAGCCGGAGGTTAAGACCAAGGAGTTAGACCGCCTGGCGGAGGATTTTATCAGAAAGCAGGGTGCCTATCCAGCATTTAAAGGATATCGGGGATTTCCCGCCTCCGTCTGTGTATCCATTGACAACGAGGTGGTGCATGGTATACCTGGAGAAAGAAGGTTGGAAGAGGGACAGATCGTTTCTGTGGACATTGGAGTTTTTAAGAATAACTACTATGCGGATGCAGCTTTCACCTTTGGGGTTGGAGAGATTTCCGATCAAGCCCAAAGGTTACTTGGGGTTACTCAGGAGGCCTTGAAAAAAGGCTTGGAGTGTATTAGGGAGGGGAGATTCCTTTCGGATATATCCTATACTATCCAGTCTTTCGTGGAGAAGAGCGGATTTTCGGTGGTGCGAGATCTGGTGGGACATGGGATTGGAATGAATATGCATGAGGAACCGCAAATCCCCAATTTTGGACCTCCGGGACAGGGACCAATTCTAAAGATGGGAATGGTCTTGGCCATTGAACCCATGGTGAATATGGGTTCCTTTGAGATACAGACAAAAGATGATAACTGGACCATAGTTACCAAAGACGGCTCTCTTTCTGCACATTTTGAGCACACTGTGGCAGTAACTGAGAATGGAGCGATGGTATTGACCGAGAACGATAAGGTTTAGATACTGATAGGTGACTTTCATGGCCAAAGAGGAAACTATCCAGGTCGAAGGCAAAGTCATAGAACCTTTGCCCAATGCTTTGTTCAGGGTGGAGTTGGAGAATGGACATCAGGTGTTGGCTCATGTCTCCGGCAAGATGAGGATGCATTTCATCCGAATCCTTCCCGGAGATAAGGTGACCGTGGAGCTTTCTCCTTACGATTTGAGCCGAGGAAGGATAGTCTATAGATATAAGTAGGTGATTGGTTGCAGCCGGCAGAGACTAAATAATCGGGACTAATCGGATTCTTTCCTGTTTGGAAAGATGAGAAATATATTCGAAGCTTAAGAGGTGAGAACAAAGTGAAAGTAAGATCCTCTATACAAGTTCGCTGTGAAAAGTGTAAGATCGTAAAGAGAAAAGGAATCTTGCGGGTTATATGTAAAAACCCCCGCCATAAACAGAGACAAGGTTAAAAATAGAGGAGGTAGAATTTGGCTAGAATTGCAGGCGTAGATTTGCCCAAGGATAAAAGGGTTGAGATCGGGCTCACCTATATTTTTGGGATCGGGCGCTCCTCCTCCCAGAAGATATTGCAAAAGACTGGCGTGAGTCCTGATACACGTGTGCACAAACTGACCGAAGAAGAGGTGGCAAGGCTGAGGTCGGTTATAGAATCGGACTATAAGGTGGAGGGAGCCTTACGTGGAGAAGTCTCCATGAATATCAAAAGGTTGATCGACATTGGTAGTTATAGAGGTTTGAGACACAGAAGGGGTTTGCCAGTACGGGGTCAAAGGACTAAAACCAATGCCCGAACCAAAAAGGGTCCCCGAAGGACGATTGGAGCAAAAAGAGGCAAATAAAGTCCGTTTAGAGGAAAAAGTAAAGATTTCAAAAATAAAGAATGTTTGTAAGTTCCAAACTTCAACTTAAGTAAGCGGAGGAGGAAATTGCCAAAGGTTGCAAAGAAGAAAGTAAAAAAGAAATACAGCAAGGTGGAGGCCATTGGAGTTGCTCATATCCAGGCCACCTTCAACAATACCATTGTGAGCATAAGCGACTCCAAGGGGGACCTTGTCTGCTGGTCGACTCCAGGGAGGATGGGATTTAAAGGTTCTAAGAAGAGCACACCCTTTGCAGCTCAGCGAGCAGCTCAGGCCGCCGCCAAAGAGGCCTTGGAGCGAGGGATGAGAAAAGCAGAGGTATGGGTTAAAGGTCCGGGGTCGGGAAGGGAAGCGGCTATACGGTCTCTTCAAGCTGCGGGATTAGAGATTACCGCTATACGGGATGTAACTCCCATCCCTCATGACGGTTGTCGTCCTCCCAAAAGAAGAAGAGTATAAAGAGAGGGGATTAGAGATTTGAGCATTGAGGTTTGAGCAACCACAGGGTGAATAATGAAATTTGTTTGAATCAGAAATCCGACCCAAGGAGAAAATAGATGGCAAGATACAGAGAGGCAAATTGCAAGCTTTGTAGACGGGAAGGAGAGAAACTTTTTCTAAAAGGTGCTCGCTGCTATAGTGAAAAATGTGCATTTGACCGGAGAGCTTATTCACCTGGCGAGCATGGACGCTCGATGAGAAGAAAAGGATCCGAATATGCTCTCAGACTTAGGGAGAAACAAAAACTTCGTAGAATCTATGGAATCCTGGAAAGACAGTTCAGAAATTATTTTCAAAGAGCAGCGGGACAGAAAGGTATAACTGGAGAAAATCTTTTGAGGATGTTGGAATGTCGACTGGACAATTTGGTATATCGATTGGGCTTTGCTCCGTCCAGAAAGGCTGCCCGGCAGCTGGTTTTACATAGACATTTTTTGGTCAATGACCGCAAGGTGAATGTACCCTCATATCAGCTCAAACCGGGAGACATTGTGGCTGTCAAAGAGAAAAGCAGAAACTTGGATCTGATCCACCAAGCCCTGAGGGAAGGAAGATCCGCGGATCTTCCATATTTACGGTTAGATAAAGCCCGCTTGGAGGGTGAGCTATTGGAAGTTCCAAAAAGGCTTGATATTCCTGTCCTGGTACAGGAACAATTGGTAGTGGAGCTTTACTCCAAATAGCGGATGATCGACATTGGCTGGTCAAAAAAAGAAATTGAACAAAAATTTCGAAAGATATCACCTCTTTGTTTCCTTGAAAGGAGGAATCAAAGGATGAAATGGAAGAGTCTGCAGATGCCCAAAGAAATACAAATAGAAGAAGATAGCATGACAGATAAATACTCCAAATTTACAATTGAACCATTAGAGAGAGGATTCGGAACCACTCTGGGAAATGCCCTTCGCCGAACACTTTTGTCCTCCATTCAAGGGGTAGCACCTGTGGCTTTAAGAATCGATGGTGTTTTGCACGAATTCTCCACCATTCCCGGAGTATATGAAGATGTGACAGAAATAGTGCTGAACGTAAAGAAGATAAGATTGAAACTATTAGGCGATGAACCCAAGAAATTACGTATTGAGGCAAACGGAAAAGGTGATTTGACTGCGGGAGATATAAAAACCGACGGAGATATTCAGATTCTGAACCCAGATTTGCATATTGCCCAGCTGACCGAGGATACTAAGTTAGAGATGGAGATAGATACCGGTGTGGGGAGAAGCTTTGTTCCTGCGGAACAGAACAAAAGATCGGATGCTCCGGTGGGCACCATATTTTTGGATTCCTTGTTCTCTCCGGTTCAGAAGGTCAACCTCGAGGTGGAGAACACCAGGGTGGGTCAGCGCACCGACTATGACAGGCTGATTTTGGAGATCTGGACAGATGGAAGCTTGACGCCGGAGGATGCCCTCTGCTATGCCTCAAGAATCTTAAGAGATCATCTTCAGTTATTCATCAAATTGGATGAAGAGCTGGAGATGGCTGAAGAGGAGGAGGTGGATGAGGAGACTTTAAAAATAAGAAATCTTTTGAAGACCAGAGTAGATGAATTGGAGCTTTCGGTCAGGTCTTCAAATTGTCTTAGAGCCGCCAATATACAGACCTTGGAAGATTTGGTACAGAAGACTGAACAGGAAATGCTTAAATATCGAAACTTCGGAAGAAAATCGCTTACCGAATTGAATACCATACTTGCGGATCTGGGGCTTTCTTTTGGTATGGACGTATCCAAATACAAGGAGCCCCAGAAGGAGAAATGAGCTTAGGGGCTTGAGATTTGGGACTTAAGATGTGTGTTGATTTCCATTTGCACCTACAGCAGAGCTTTTACGGTCTGGCGACTCTGATATCTTAGATTTAAAATTTTCCGAGAAAGGTTGGTTTCCCTTTTATGAGACATGGGAAAAAGACAAAAAAATTAGGTCGGACCAAAAGCCATCGCAAAGCCATGCTGGCCAATATGACTACTTCCTTGTTCTTGTATCATGTCATCAAAACCACAGAAACCAAAGCCAAAGAGGTGAAGAAACTGGCAGACAAGCTGATCACCTTGGCCAAAAGGGGTGATCTTCATGCCCATCGCCAGGTATATGATGTGATCAAGGATAGAAAATCGGTCAAGAAATTATTTGATGAGATCGCTCCTAAACTGATGGATAGGGAAGGTGGTTACACCA